>ERZ1106983.5-NODE-5-length-249973-cov-7.199093_pt1 | contig 249973 bp, 116 predicted proteins | sample MGYA00403693_ERZ1106983 | MGnify/ENA primary metagenome ERZ1106983 (study PRJEB35170, sample SAMEA104062420) | human gut metagenome | biome: human gut; feature: human-associated habitat; material: faeces | place: Denmark | collected 2012-07-13 ...
ATAAAAATAGCGTAGCAGTCGTTAAAACTACTACGCTATAAAAAGTCTAACTTTTTGGGGTCACATCATATGCAAGCTCTTTTAAAATTCTCTGTTTTTGATTAACCAAAATATCTCTTTAACATACCTTCAAAGCCTTTGCCGTGTCTTGCCTCGTCTTTTGCCATTTCGTGAACTGTGTCGTGAATAGCGTCATAGCCAAGTTCTTTTGCTCTCTTTGCAAGTTCAAGTTTACCTGCTGTTGCACCACATTCAGCCTCTGCTCTAAGTTCAAGATTCTTCTTTGTTGACGGAGTTACAACTTCGCCAAGAAGTTCGGCAAATTTTGCTGCGTGTTCAGCTTCTTCCAAAGCGGCTCTCATATAAAATTCGCCGATTTCAGGGTAACCCTCACGGATTGCCTGTCTGCTCATTGCGATATACATACCAACTTCTGTACATTCACCTTCAAAATTAGCCTTTAGACCTTCGTAAACATCAGCTTCAACCTGATCTTTTGCACCTACTCCGATAACGTGTTCACATACAAAGTTTAGTGCAGTACCCTCTTCCATAACAGTGAACTTTGAACCAGGAACACCGCACTGTGGACATTTTTCAGGTGGTTCGTTACCCTCGTGAACATAACCGCATACCGGACATACATACTTTTTCATAATAAATTTCCTCCTTAGAATTAATTATTTTTTTTACTACTACAATTTTCGCAGATACCGTAAAATATAAGCGAATAGTCTTCTATATCTGCATTTAATTTTTCCGCCGCTTGATTTTTTATCTCGTCCATACCGTCTAAATCAATATCGTATATTTTGTCACACTTATTACATACGAAATGAAAATGTCGGTGGACAAAACCGTCGAAATGTTCTTTGTTTGCGGAAGTGCTGATTTTTAAAATATCTCCGTTTTCCGCAAGCTGTGCAAGGTTTCTGTATACAGTTCCAAGACTGATGTTTGGAAATTCCTTACGCAGATTTTCGTACAGCCAATCAGCCGACGGGTGGGAGCGTGTACTTCTAAGCAGCGTTAGAAGTGCCTCACGCTGTTTTGAATACTTCATACATTTCACTCCTTCAAAATCAATAATGATAATCATTACTGATTTATGAGTTCATTATAACAGACATTTTTCGGTTTGTCAATAGTTTTTTGAAATAAATTTAGATTAATTTTGTGTAAATTTGATTTTGGGTATTGCCACCACTCCTCAGGGAGAAAAAAAAGGCTCCCATAGAGGGGAGCTGTCGGCACAGCCGACTGAGGGGTGGTTTCGCACATTGCAAAATACTTTTTTATTCTAAAATTTACGATATTTTTTGATTAGTCTTGATTTTATCGGCGGTTTATAATATAATATAGAAGTAAAATTATGTTTACAGGAAAGGAACTGATAAATATGAAGAAAATGGAACAGCTTTACGAAGGAAAAGCAAAGAAGGTTTTTAAAACTGATGACGAAAATCTTTACATCGTTGATTACAAAGATGACGCAACTGCATTTAACGGTCTTAAAAAAGGTCAAATTGCAGGTAAGGGTGTTGTGAACAACAAAATGTCAAACTTCCTTATGCAAATTATGGAGAAGAACGGTATCCCTACTCACTTTGTTGAAGAAATTTCAGACAGAGAAACTGTTGTTAAGAGAGTAGAAATCGTACCTTTGGAAGTAATCATCAGAAATATTGCGGCAGGTAGTTTTTCAAAGCGTTTTGGCGTTGAAGAAGGCAAGAAATTAAACTGCACAACTTTGGAATACTGTCTAAAGAACGACGACCTTGGCGATCCTATGATTAACGATTATCAGATTATCGCTATCGGTGCTGCTACTAAAGAGGATCTTGATACTATTGCTGACCTTACTTTTAAAGTAAATGATGTTCTAAAAGCATATTTTGAAAGTATTAATATAGAACTTGTTGATTTCAAGATTGAGTTCGGTAAAACCCCTGACGGTCAGATTATTCTTGCTGATGAAATCTCACCTGATACTTGCCGTCTATGGGACGCTACAACTCACGAAAAACTTGATAAAGACCGTTTCAGACGTGATATGGGCAATGTTGAAGAGGCATATGCAGAGGTATTTAAACGTCTTGGACTATAATTAAGTGTAGACCGAATTAAATTGCCCGGCTCACCGCTTTTTGCCGAGGACAGTGCATATGTACGGCACCGTCGACTGCAAAGTGGCAATCAAAGCGATTTTCTTCGGTCTTATAAAAAATTTAGAGGAGTAAATGAAATGGCAACAAATACTTACGAAAGTCCGTTAAACTCACGTTACGCGTCAAAGGAAATGCAGTACATTTTTTCTCCGGACAAGAAATTCTCGACTTGGAGAAAACTTTGGATTGCGCTTGCAGAAAGTGAAAAAGAACTTGGACTTGATATAACAGACAAACAGATTGCTCAAATGAAAGAGCATATTTACGATATTAATTATGATGTTGCAAAGGCTCGCGAAAAGGAAGTTCGTCACGATGTAATGTCGCACGTTTACGCATACGGCGTACAGTGCCCGGACGCAAAACCTATTATTCACTTGGGTGCAACAAGTTGTTACGTAGGTGACAACACTGATATTATCATAATGACAGAGGCTATGCAGCTTGTTAAGAAAAAGCTTGTATGTCTTATCGGAGAGCTGGCAAAGTTCGCAAAGGAATATAAGGATTTGCCGACATTGGCATTTACTCATTTTCAGCCGGCACAGCCTACAACAGTAGGTAAGCGTGCGTCATTGTGGCTTGAAGATTTGCTTATGGATCTTGAGGATGTTGATTATCAGCTTTCAAAGGCAAAGCTTTTGGGTTGTAAGGGTACAACGGGTACACAGGCAAGTTTCCTTGAACTTTTTGAGGGTGACCATGAAAAATGTAAAATGCTTGACAAGAAGATTGCCGAAAAAATGGGTTATGAAGAATCATTCCCTGTAAGCGGTCAGACATATCCGAGAAAACTTGACTCTCAAATGCTTAATACATTGAGCCTTATCGCACAGAGTGCGTACAAGTTCTCAAACGACATCAGACTTCTTCAACATTTAAAGCAGATTGAAGAACCGTTTGAAAAGTCGCAAATCGGTTCATCGGCAATGGCTTATAAGAGAAACCCTATGAGAAGTGAAAGAATCGGCTCTCTTGCAAGATATGTAATAGTAGACGCACTTAATCCGGCAATCACTGCATCAACACAATGGTTTGAAAGAACACTTGATGACAGTGCAAATAAGCGAATTTCAGTTCCTGAGGCTTTTCTTGCAGTAGACGCTATTCTCAGCTTGTACATCAACGTTGTTGACGGACTTGTGGTATATGATAAAGTAATTAATCAGCAGTTCATGCGTGAAATTCCGTTTATGGCTACTGAAAATATTATGATGGACGCCGTTAAAAAAGGCGGTGACAGACAGGATTTACACGAAAAAATCAGAGTATATTCTATGGAGGCGGGAAAGACTGTTAAAATGGAGGGTAAGGAAAACAACCTTGCCGAACTTATCGCCGGTGATCCTGCATTCGGTTTGACTTTGGAAGAAATTAATGCCGTTATGAAACCTGAAAATTTTGTCGGACGTGCTCCGCAGCAAGTTGAAGATTTCTTAAAGGATTACGTTGAGCCTGTTCTTGAAAAGAACAAGGATTTACTTGGTATTGAAGTTGAAATTAACGTCTGATTTATTTGAAATATAAATTTAGAGGTAATTATATGAAGAAAATTATATTTTGCCTTGTTGCGGTTTGTATGGCTGCGATGTCGTTTGTGACCGTACACTGCGAGGATAATATTAAAGTGATACTTGACGGCAAAACTCTTGAATTTGACGTTCAGCCGCAAATTATAGACGAACGCACACTTGTGCCTATGCGTGTGATATTCGAGGCATTGGGCGCGGATGTTGAGTGGGAAGAGGAAACTCAGACTATCAACACAAGACGTTCGGATACTGATTTGTTTTATATCAGTATGCGCGTGGGTGACAAGACAATTCATAAGGAGTCGGTTGAGGCGAACTTGCCGACATCAAACGATATTGAACTTGATGTACCGCCGATGATTATAGACGGGCGTACGCTTGTTCCTGTTCGTGCGGTTTCGGAGTGCTTTGGCTGTAAGGTAGAGTGGGACGGTGAAAGTCAAACTGTTATTATTGAAAGCAATTCTGACAATAATACAGATACTGACGTGCCGACACCGTCACCGACAGAAACGCCTGTCAATTCAGTTAATACAATCGAATATAACGCCGATAATGAGCAGTATGCAAGTTATATGAAAGAATTTAAAATTCTTGACGCGGTAAAAAATTCGGACGGCAACTATGATATAACATACACACTTCAAACATATCTTGAAGGTCGTGGTTTGGTTGTGGTTGAATTTAGGTGCCTTGATGAAAACGGCAGTGAAGTTGACAGATTCGGCGGAGCATTCCAAGGCACAGATTATACATGGAGCGCTCAAGAGGCGAAAACAACAATTTCCGGTAAAACAACACGCATTGAGCTTGTAATTGAAAAATAAGTTATGAAATTAAAAATCAGGCAAACGCTTGGTTAGCATAGGAGGACAAATACATGGTAAAAGCAATAGTTGGTGCAAACTGGGGCGATGAAGGTAAGGGCAAGATTACAGATATGCTTGCTGCTGACAGTGACATCGTAATCAGATTTCAGGGCGGTGCAAACGCAGGTCACACTATTATAAACGAATACGGAAAATTTGCGTTGCATCTTCTTCCGTCAGGTTCATTCAATCAGAATGTAACAAATATGATCGGAAACGGTGTTGCACTTGATATTCCTGAACTTATAAAGGAAATTGACGAGGTCGTAAAACGTGGTGTTCCGAAGCCGAACATTGTTGTGTCAGAAAGAACACAGGTTCTTATGCCTTATCACAAGTTGTTTGACCAATACGAAGAAGAAAGACTTTCAGACCGTCAGTTCGGTTCTACAAAGTCAGGTATAGCACCGTTCTTCTCAGATAAATTTTCAAAAATCGGTTTTCAGGTTTGGGAACTTTTCGAGCCTGAAAGACTAAAGGAAAAGATTAAGAACGTAATCGAAGTAAAAAATCTTATGCTTGAACATATCTATCATAAACCGCTATTGGACGCAGACGAGCTTTTCAATACACTTATGGAATATGCCGATATGATTAAGCCGTATGTGATTGATTCTGTTGCATTTATGCACAACGCAATCAAAGAGGGTAAGAAAATTCTTTTGGAAGGTCAGCTTGGCTCACTGAAAGACCCTGATTTCGGTATTTATCCGATGACAACTTCTTCATCTACTCTTGCCGGTTACGGTGCGGTTGGTGCAGGTATTCCTCCGTATGAAATTACAGACATAATTACAGTTGTAAAAGCATATTCATCAGCAGTTGGTGCAGGTGCATTTGTTTCGGAAATATTCGGCGAAGAAGCAGATGAACTTAGAAGACGCGGTGGTGACGGCGGTGAATTCGGTGCTACAACAGGCAGACCGAGACGTATGGGTTGGTTCGACTGTGTTGCGTCACGTTACGGCTGTCGTGTACAGGGTACAACTCAAGTTGCATTTACTGTACTTGACGTACTTGGTTATCTTGATGAAATTCCTGTATGTGTGGGATATGAAGTTGACGGTGAAGTTATCAGAGATTTCCCTACAACAAACAAGCTTGAAAGAGCAAAGCCTGTTTTGAAAGTTCTTCCCGGTTGGAAAACTGACATCAGAGGTATCAAGAAATATGAGGACTTACCGGAAAATTGCCGTAAGTACATCGAATTTGTTGAAAAAGAACTTGAAGTGCCTATTAAGATTGTTTCTAACGGTCCTTCAAGAGAAGATATTATATTGAAATAATTAAAATGAACCCAAGGGGGAATTTGTTATGGACGCATCTAAAATCAAATTGATTATATGGGACCTTGACGAAACCTTTTGGAACGGTACTATTTCAGAACAAAAGGTCGCACCTGTTAAGCAGGCTTGCGACCTTGTTTTGTTATCCTCAAAAAAGGGAATTGTCAATTCGATTTGTTCCAAAAATGATGAAAAGCCGTGTATCGATAAGCTGAAAGAATGGGATTTGGATAAGTATTTCGTGTTCAATTCGATTAACTGGGAGCCGAAAGGTCAGAGGATTAAAGATACTGTCGAAAGTATGAATTTAAGACCTTGCAATGTACTTTTTATTGATGATAATAAGCTGAATTTGGAGGAGGCAAAGTTTTTCTGCCCCGATATTATGACAATGCTGCCCGATAAAATCGGTGAACTTTATGCGGCGGTTTCAATGCTTGATAAGAATGACGAAAAATTATCACGTCTTGAAAGTTACAAGGTGCTTGAAAAGAAAAATAAGATTAAAAAGAGTATCGGTTCAAATGAAGAATTTTTGCGACAGAGCAATATTCACGTTGATTTTCATGCGGATTGTGCGGAACACATTGACAGATTGCATGAGCTTATATTCCGTGCAAATCAGCTTAATTTTACGAAAGTGCGTTCAACGAAAGACGAACTTAAAGCGTTGTTTGAAGATAAAAATGCGAAATGTGAATATGTAACGGCGTATGACAAGTACGGTGAATACGGAATTGTCGGCTTTTATGCCGTAAAAGATAATACGCTTGTGCATTTTCTGTTTTCGTGCCGTACGCTCGGTATGGGGATTGAGCAATATATATATGAAAAAATCGGTTGTCCGAAACTTGATATTGTAGGTGACGTGTCGGTTAAAATCGGTAAAAACGAGCCGACTGTAACGTGGATAAATCAAGATAACGTAAAGACGGATAATGAATTTGAGGACATAAAAAATACCGGTTTTAATGTGCTTATAAAAGGGCCTTGCGACTTAAATCAAATATTTTCGTTCATAAAAAATGAGGATATATTCGATTGTGAGTTCACGTATGTGAGCCGCGAAAAACAGTCGCTCGGTGTTGCGATTGAGGGTATGAACCATACTTCGCAAATTGTAAATGCCTATTCGATTACAGACGAAGAAAAAGCCGAAATTTGTAAACTTCCGATATGCGACAGTCAAATGTATTCGGACAGCATTTATAAAAATAAGTATGGAATGATTTTTATAAGTATTTTGACTGACGCTAATCTCGGCGTGTATCGAAATAAAAACAACGGTGCTGTTTTTGCGTTCGGTGAGTATATTTATCCGCTTACCGACAAGGCTATGTGGAAAAAGTATATTAATAAAGAAGTTTATACCGCAAATTGTGATTTTAAAGAAAAGGATTTGCAGAAGATTGCGGAAGAATATGAATTTTTGGGCAGACTTACACCAAAGCAGACGGCGGAAAATCTGCGGTTTATCTATGAGCATATCAAACCCGATACGGAACTTGTTATTTTGCTTGGCTGCGAACGTGAGTACAAGGATAATAAGCTGGAGGCTTGGGTGAACAGGCACAATGACCACAAGGAATATAATGCGGCGGTACGGAAAGAATTTGACGGCTGCAAAAATGTGACGTTGTTTGACGTGAATGAATATATAACGTCGGACGATGATTTCAACGACAGTGTAAACCATTATAAAAAACGTGTGTATTACTTGATGGCACAAAAATTTACCGAAATGATAAATGCTCATGCAAACGCAGATGTAGCAAAGCAAACGTCAAAAGCAAAACTTGCGTATTTAACATTAAAACAAAAAATTAAAAAGATTGTTAAACCAAACGGTTAAATTTTATATTGACAAAACAGTTGCATTAGAATAAAATTAAACTATTGATTAAAATAATTTGGGAGATTATAAATGAGTATACGAAAGGTAACTATATGCTTGGCGGTGATTCTTTTCATATCTGCCACCGTACTTGCATTTACATCTAATAAACGTGCAGAAAAAAAGGCTGAAAAAGAATATACGCCTACCGTACAGACGGTCACAATGACGGCTGTCGGCGACTGTACGTTGGCAACTGACATAAACGCAGACCCAAACGGCAGCTTTAAATCGGTTGCCGAGTCTTTAAACGGCGATTATTCATATTTCTTTAAAAATGTTTCACCGATATTTTCGGAGGACGATTTAACTATCGTAAATTTTGAGGGTACTTTGTCAAATCAAGGAACAAGACAGGATAAGCAGTTTGCTTTCAGAGGTAAGCCTGAATATGTGCAGATACTTACATCGTCAAGCGTTGAGGCGGCAAACCTTGCCAATAACCACAGTGCCGATTACGGTGACGTAAGTCTTTCGGACACGATAAAATATTTGAATGAGGCCGGTATCTCCAATTTTATAGGTACGAATACCGCGATAAGAGATGTAAACGGAATATCGGTCGGACTTGTCGGAATTGACGCACTTGACGAAACAGAGGCGGCAAAACTTGAAAATGTTATCGGTTCGGTTAAAAGTCTTGGTGCACAGCTTGTTATAGTAAGTATTCATTGGGGTGAAGAAAAGGCTACCGCTCCGAACGATACACAAATCGAGCTTGCACACAAGGCGATTGACGCAGGTGCGGACCTTGTTTTGGGAACACATCCTCACGTTTTACAGGGTATTGAAAAATACAACGGTAAATATATAGCGTACAGTTTGGGCAACTTCTGTTTCGGCGGTAACAATAATCCGGCGGATAAAGATACCGTTATATACAGACAGACATTTACGTTTGTTGACGGAGTTATGCAAGAGGACGATAATATGACGCTTATTCCGGCAACAATTTCGGGTCATGATGAGTATAACGACTATCAGCCGGCAATAGCTGAGGGTGACAGAAAGACTCAAATAGAGAATAAGTTGATTGAATATTCGACACCGCTCGGACTTTCTGCGCTTAATTTCAGATAATTTGTTTTTACTATTGACAAATGGCAGTAAAGTTTAGTATAATATAACACAGATTAGATGAGATTAGAACAGACAGAGCATATTTTAATATGATTTTTATGCCTCTCGGACTTATCTGTCTGAGAGGTTTTTCTGTTTTTTCTTGCAAAAAAGAAAGGAAGATGTAAAATGAAAAATTTAAAGAAGATTATTGCAATGGGACTAACAGCCGCACTATGTGCCGTTTCTTTGGTAGGTTGCGGAGGCACGCAAAACGGTGGAACTGACGGAGCAACAGACACAAATGCTAAAGATACATACAAAATCGGCGTACTTCAATACGCAGACCACCCGTCGCTTGATAACTGCCGTGAGGGCTTTAAGCAGGGACTTGATTCAGAGGGTATCAAGTATGATATTACAGAATCATCTGCAAAAGGAGACGACTCAACAAATACACAAATCGCACAGCAATTTGTTTCACAAGGTATGGACCTTGTATGCGGTATCGCAACACCGTCTGCACAGGCTTGCTACAATGCGGCTTATGAGGCAAAAATTCCTGTAATTTTTAACGCAGTTTCAGACCCTGTTGCCGCAAAGCTTGCAGAAAGCGATACACAGGCAATGGACGGAATTACAGGTGTAAGCGATATGTTGCCTGTTGACGAACAGTTAAAGCTTATCCGTGAAATGTTGCCTGACGCAAAGAAAATCGGTATACTTTATACAACAAGTGAAGCAAATTCTGTTTCTACAATAGAAACATATAAGGAAAAAGTAGGCGAATACGGTTTTGAACTTGTTGAAAAGGGTATTACAAATGCCGCAGAAATTCCACAGGCAGTAGACCTTTTGGTAAGCGAAGTTGACTGTATCTCAAATATGACAGACAACACAGTTGTTGAAAACTTGCCTATACTTCTTGAAAAGGCAACTGCTAAAAACATTCCTGTATTCGGCAGTGAAGAAGAACAAGTAGGAAACGGCTGTATCGCGTCAGCCGGTATCGACTACATTGAACTTGGTAAAAAAGCAGGCGTTATGGCTGCAAGAGTGCTAAAGGGTGAGGAAATTAAGAATATCCCTTACGAAACTCTTACAGAAAGTAAAATTACTATCAACACTGACGCCGCAGAAAAAATCGGAGTAACAATACCGCAGTCAATCACAGACAGAGCTGCGGTCAAAAACGCTCCGTCTGAATCATGATTGAAGGACTGATAGTCGGAATACTTGAGCAGGGACTGATATATGGAATAATGGCTATGGGTGTGTATATCACCTATACCATTCTTGATTTCCCCGATTTGTCTGTAGACGGTACGTTCCCTCTCGGAATAGCTATATGCTTTGTGATGATTAATAACGGTCTTAATCCGTGGCTTGCATTGCTTGCGGCATTTGCCGCAGGGGGCATAGCCGGTATGTTTACGGGAATTTTCAACGTAAAACTCAGAATACGCAATCTTCTTTGCGGTATTCTTACTATGACGGCTCTTTATTCGATAAATTACGGAATAGTCGGAAAAGCGTCGGATTTCCTAAGTATGGATACAACGACTATTTTCTCACAGACAGCTTTTCTTTTCGGAAACGGTCACTTTGCATTGTACTCTAAACTTGTTGTTATTCTTGTGATTACGCTTATCGCAAAGTTTGCACTTGATTGGTATATGCGTACCAAGTCGGGATTTCTTTTAAGAAGTGTCGGAGATAATGAGGGGCTTGTAATCACGCTTGCACAAAATCCGGGAACGATTAAAATTATCGGTCTTGCGATTGCAAACGGACTTGTTTCGCTTGCCGGTGCGGTGTACTGCCAATACGGCAAAGCGTTTAACGTTGCGTCTGGTACGGGTACTGTTGTTATGGGTCTTGCCGCCGTTATTATCGGCTCGACTATATTTAAGAAAATTAAATTCCTTAGAATTACAACAGGCGTGCTTTTCGGTATGATTATTTATAAGGCTTGTATTTCAATCGCACTTGCCGCAGGCTTGCGTTCACAGGATACAAACCTTATGATTACGATTTTGTTTATCGCAACACTTTGCGTAGACGAATTTTTGCTTAAAAAGAAGAAAGTTGGGGTGAAGAAAAATGCTTGAACTTTCTCACATTTATAAAACTTTTAATCAAGGAACTATTGATGAAAAGGTGCTTTTTTCGGATTTTAACATAACAGTAAACGACGGTGATTTTGTCGGAGTTATCGGTTCAAACGGTTCGGGAAAAACGACTATGTTAAATGTCATTTCGGGCGATATGCCGATTGACAGCGGAAGTGTTTTGCTTGACGGTAAGGAGCTTAATAAGCTGAAAAACTTTAAACGTGCACAGAGAATAGGCAGAGTTTTTCAAAATCCCGCAATGGGAACCTGTCCGTCAATGACTATATGGGAAAACCTGTCTATCGCAGATAATAAGGGTAAGAATTTCGGTCTTTCGTTTGGACTTAACCGTCAGAGAAAAGACTTTTACCGTTCACAGCTTGAACTTTTGGGTATGGGACTTGAAAACAGACTTTCAACTCTTGCAGGCTCACTTTCGGGCGGTCAAAGACAGGCACTTGCACTTATTATGGCGACTATGATCAGACCTGATTTGTTGCTTTTGGACGAACATACAGCCGCGCTTGACCCTAAATCTTCTGATACGGTTATGATGCTTACGGATAAGATTGTTCATGAAAAGAACATAACAACCATTATGGTAACGCATAATCTTCGTCACGCGGTTGAGCATGGCACAAGAACTGTTATGATGCATAACGGCGAGGCTATTATGGATGTTTCAGGTGCGGAAAAAGATAATAAGACAATAAATGACTATTTGACAGTGTTTAACGAAATAAGTATTGAATGCGGAAATTAGCATAAAAGCTGAATTTGGATATATTCAAATTCAGCTTTTTTCTTTATAAAAATCGGCAAATATTTCATTCTCTTCTTGAATTTTTATTCATTAAAGTTTATAATAAAAAAAGAGGCTCAAGAGAGATATTGGAGCCATTTGGAGTAAGGGAGAAAAAACTATGTTAAAAAAATTAACCGCATTTTTGACGGCAGCTGTAATGGTTACATCAGTTGCGTCAATACCGGTGTTGACGTCATATGCCGACACAAATTCAACTACTGAAAAACGAGTAATGGAAAAACTTGATCGAGGCACTGTTGCCGTTAAAACAAATGGCGGTGTGTATTTGTCGTGGCGACTTTTGGGCACGGAAAGTCTTACAAATCAAGCATTTGATATATACCGTGACAGTGAAAAAATATACACAACAGGCGAACACGATGCAACTTGCTATACCGATTCAAAAGGCACGGCGGATAACAAGTATACAGTTGTGCCGAAAGGTGAGGCAATAGACAAAACAGAGGCGGTTGATGTTTGGACAACAAACACAACATATAAAGGTCGTTCTGTGGCATATAAAGACATTGCGTTTAAAGTTCCTGACGGAGGAAAGACGCCGACAGATGAAGAATATACATATACCGCAAACGATATGAGTGTGGGCGACCTTGACGGTGACGGAGAATATGAATACATCGTAAAATGGGACCCGTCTAATTCAAAGGATAATTCCGTTAAGGGTTATACGGGCAATGTGTACTTGGACGCATATGAGCTTGACGGCACTCTTCTTTGGAGAATAGATTTGGGAGTTAATATCCGCGCGGGTGCGCACTATACTCAATATATGGTGTATGATTTTGATGGTGACGGTAAGTCGGAAGTCATATTAAAAACAGCACCGGCTCAAAAGACGGTGAGGGTAATTATGTCTCAAAAGCAGGAAAGAATATAACCAAGGGTGACGATAAAAAAGATTACAGAAATTCATCTGGTTTGCTTATGGGCGAGGACGGCGGACCGGAGTATTTAACTGTATTTAACGGTGAAACAGGCGCGGCAATGCAGACTGTTGATTTTGACCCGCCGAGAAGTATTTTGACATCTTCCGAATGGGGCGACAGCTATGCAAACAGAAGTGAAAGATACCTTGCCGCGGTGGCATATCTTGACGGTGTACATCCAAGCGTTGTTATGACGAGGGGATATTATACATATGTGTATGCGGCGGCATATACTTGGGACGGCACAGACCTTAAAGAACAATGGCTTTCAACTAATACACCGACAGAAGCAAATGGCGGTACAGGTTGTACCGTAAAATATGCAGACGGTACAAGTAAAAATAATACAAACAAAACGCTTTATGCACAAGGTGCACACAGTGTATCGGTAGCTGACGTGGATAATGACGGATATGACGAGATTATTTTCGGCAGTGCGGTTCTTGACCATGACGGAACTGTTTTGACGTATGACGGCCGAGGACACGGTGACGCAGAACACGTTTCGGACTTTGATAACGACGGAAAACAAGAAATATTTATGGCACACGAGGCAGGTAAGCACAATGATAAAATAATTCCATATGCGGTAGATATAAAGAGATATAATGGTGATATTATGCTACAAGCCGCACAGGGAGATATAGGCAGAGGTATTATGGATAATGTCGATGATGAATATGCACTGTCAAGCGGTAATCTTTCGTTGTTCTGGTCGGTAGCGGCTGACGGTATATATAATCAAGCAGGTGAAAAAGTAGGGAATATACCTAATACCAATGGAAGCAATATGGAGAATTTTGCAGTTTATTGGGACGGTGATTTGGGACGAGAATTGCTTGACGGAAATAAACTTGTAAAATACAGCATAAAAAGCGGTACGGAAAGAATTTATTATAACAGTAAAAATTCAACATTGCCGGGTTCAATAAATAACAGTACAAAGTCAAATGCGTGTCTTACAGCCGACCTTTTCGGTGATTGGCGTGAAGAAATCGTGCTTAGATACGGTGACGGTGTGAGAATTTATTTTTCGACTATTCCGACTAATTACAGACTTACAACGCTTATGCACGACAGTCAATATCGTTGCGCAATAGCATGGCAGAATGTCGGATACAACCAGTCGCCTCATACAAGCTATTATATAGGTTCGGCGGCTTTGGCGAAAGATTCGGGTGGCAACACGTTAAACTACCTTGCACCGAATACGTCATTTACGGAGGTGACTTATCCTGACACATCGTCAATTACACCGCGTCCGACAATTAAGACAACGCCTGAACCTGTTTCGGTTTCTGTCACTCCGGACGCAGACACATATCTTGTTGACGGTACAACAGCACATGGATCTGATGAAGAATTAAAAATTAATCAGGCGACAGATTATTACTCGTCAACATCTCCGGGATTAAAGGATATTAAAGGTTTGGGGTTGATACGTTTTGACCTTTCTAAATATGCCGGTAAAAAATTGACTTCGGCAACATTGAAATTGTACGATAAATTTACTAATACAGATAAGAGAAATTCGGTTTTGCACCTCGATTATTGTTCAAAAAATGATTGGGATGAGGCAACCGTTACTATAAATGATATAAAGACAAGAGGCGAGGGTACACCGTTGTCGTCATTGGGTTTACAAGTGACACCTGCATACAATGTCGATTATAAGGAAATATCGTTTGATGTGACGGACGTGATAAAAGAGAAGTGTACAGATAATTTGATTACGTTTACGTTGTGGACAGGTACAGGACGTGAACAGGTTATCGCGTCAAAGGAATACAGCGGTACAGATGCGCAAGGACCGACACTTATGTTGGAATTTGAGGGAGAAGAACCGACAGCAACACCAACGGTAGTACCAACGGCAACACCGACATTACAGCCGACAGCGACACCAACGGTAGTACCAACGGCAACACCAACATTAAAGTCGACAGCGACACCAACGGTAGTACCAACGGCAACACCGACATTAAAGCCGACAGCAATACCAACGGTAGTACCAACGGCAACACCGACATTAAAACCGACAGCAACACCGACGGTTACTTCAACATTAAAGCCGACAGCAATTCCGACAGCAATCCCAACGGTGATCCCGACAGCGACACCGAATTTGGCAAACAACAAAATCACAGCTATGATAAATAGCAACAACAAACTTGATGTCACACTTGATTTTGAAAATGTGGATATGAATGATGTTAATGTGTATGTTGCCTTTAAGAATAACGGTAAGCTTGTGGGTATGAAAATGCCACAGACAAGCGAATTAAAGGGAATAGATTTGATTGATAAAGAGTATACTGATATAGAGGTTTATGCTTGGGATAATAAGCAGGAACCGTATGCGAATATAGTACGTATTGTTAATAATGTACAATAAACAAAAAACTGATGTGGAAACACATAAGTTTTTTTTATAATATTTCATCTCTTATTAACCGATTATACCGCAAACGTCCTCTGCAATTTGCTCCGGAGTAAGACGGTTTGCTTTGACGATTTCTTCAGGGTTATATCTGTCAAGAAATTCTTTCTTTAAACCGTAATTCAATACCTTGACGTCAGAATTACCGTAAAATCTTGCAATCTTTTCGCCGAAACCGCCGTCTAAAACACCGTCCTCGACTGTTATAACAATGTCATGGTTTTCTTTAAGCTGTTCCAAAAGCTTATCGTCAGTGCCTGTGATATAAATAGGGTTTATAAGTGTAGGTTTTACACCTGTTTTGTTTTCGATAATTTCAGCCGTTTTTGCACCTACCGAATAGAATGAGCCAAGTGCAACGATTGCAATTTTACTGCCGTTTTGAGTAACTTCGTATTCATTTAGCTTGCTGAAGTCCTTTGTAACCTTTTTGCCGTCTGATACAACACTGATAGGTACACGGATTGCAACAGGGTGGTCGTTTTGCTCAATACTCCAATCAAGCATTGCAAGGTATTCTTCCTTTGTTGTCGGTGCAAGGTAGACAAGATTAGGAATGTTAGACATCATCGGAATATCATATATACCAAGGTGAGTAACGTCATTCATACCGTAAACAGACGCCCAATATACAAGGATTGTTGCGGGACTGTTGTTGATACATAAATCCTGTGAAAGCTGGTCGTAGGTACGTTGAATAAATGTGCTGTAAACACCGTAAACAGGCTTGCCGCCGTTCTTTGCGATACCTGACGCAAGTGCAACGGCTGTTTCTTCGGCGATACCAACGTCAACAAACTGTGAGCCAGCCTCTTTTCTCTTGTCCTCTGTGAAACCGAAAACAGTAGGTGTGGCAGATGTAATTCCGACAACGGTCTTGTCCTCTTTCATTTTCTTTAAAAGAATATCGGCTGTCATTGACGAATAATCTTCTCCGCCGTCTTGCGACATATCGGATTTACCTGTTTCAAGGTTGAATGGACCGCAGTAGTGCCAATTTTCCTTGTTTTCTTCTGCTATTTTGTAGCCCTTACCTTTTTGGGTACAAATGTGAACAACTACCGGATAAGTGCTGTCTTTAACCTGTTCGAATGCGGTGATAAGCGAATCAATGTCGTTTCCGTCTTTTACAAATACATAGTCAAGTCCCATTGATTTGAAAAGATTACATTCCGATTTGCCGTCTGTATCGCGAAGTTGTTTTAGGTTTTTATACAAACCGCCGTGATTTTCTGCGATAGACATATCGTTATCGTTTACAACGATTATAAGATTGCTGTTAAGCTCACTTGCAAAGTCAAGTCCTTCAAGAGCCTCACCGCCCGAAAGTGAACCGTCACCGATTACGGCAATTATATTTTCACTGTCACCCTTTAAATCACGACCTTTTGCAAGACCGCAGGCAAGTGAAACGGAAGTTGAAGTGTGACCGATTGTAAAGAAATCGTGGTCGCTTTCGTCGGGATTGCTGTAACCCGATACGTCATCATACTTGTCCTCGTACAAAAATGCGTCTTTTCTGCCTGTAAGCATTTTATGCGGATAGCTTTGGTGAGAAACGTCATACACAATTTTGTCTGTCGGTGAGTTAAAGACATAGTGAAGTGCGATTGTCGCCTCTACCATACCGAGATTAGGACCGAAGTGTCCGCCGTGTTTGCTTAGTTTTTGCAAAAGTGCTTGACGCATTTCGTCTGCAAGAACGTGAAGCTGTTCAATGTTTAAATTTTTTACGTCTGTCGGTTGATTGATTTTTTCAATATACATTTAAAATTCCTCCATAAGTTTATTTAATGTTATTTACCTATTTTGTTTTGGATACAATGACTTTAGCAACGTCAATCCCATGATAATTCGCCTGTTTTCACAGCTGTTTCGTAACGGTCGATTTTGTAGTTCAGTCGCTTTAATGTGACATTCATTTGTTCCATTTGGTCGAGTAGATTTTTTCTTTGCTCAACCAAAAGCTGAAGTCTTGACGGAATGGTTTCGTCACCCTCTTGAAAAAGTTTAACGTATTCGATAATTGATTCAACAGGCAGACCGGCACTTCGCATACAAATAACGTGCTCAACCCAACCTAAGTCGCTTTCCTGATAATCACGAATACCGCTTGATGTTCGTGTAACAGGCGGTATCATTCCGATACGTTCATAATATCGCAAAGTGTCCTGCGAAATATCGTATTTTTCGCTTACTTCTTTTATAGTCATTAAAATCACCTCGCATATATTTTTTATTTACAAGTATATTATAATACTTGGAGTTTACTCTAAGTCAATAGTTTTTTGAAAATTTTTTGAAATAAATTAAGTGGAGGAGAAAATTTTAAACAAAAAAACAGGCAAAACCGAAAGGTTTTGCCTGTCTGATTATCATATTTGATAATGAATTAGTTTTCTTCGTTAATCTTAGCTTGAGCAGCTGCAAGTCTTGCGATTGGCACACGGAATGGTGAGCATGAAACATAGTCAAGACCAATCTTGTGGCAGAACTCAACTGATGATGGGTCGCCGCCGTGTTCACCGCAGATACCGATGTGAAGTTTTGGATTAACCGGTTTACCAAGCTTAATAGCTGTTTCCATAAGCTTACCGACACCCTTTTGGTCAATCTTAGCGAACGGATCGTTTTCAAAGATTTTAGCATCATAGTAAGCGTCAAGGAACTTACCTGCGTCGTCACGAGAGAAACCGAATGTAAGTTGAGTAAGGTCGTTTGTACCGAAACAGAAGAAGTCAGCTTCGTTAGCGATTTCGTCAGCTGTTAGAGCCGCACGAGGGATTTCGATCATTGTACCAACTTCGTACTTAAGTTCGATACCTGCTGCAGCGATTTCAGCGTCAGCTGTTTCTACAACGACTTTCTTAACGTACTTCAATTCCTTGATGTCGCCGATAAGCGGAATCATAATTTCAGGAACGATTGTCCAATCAGCGTGAGCCTTTTGAACGTTGATAGCTGCACGAATAACAGCCTTTGTCTGCATTTTTGCAATTTCAGGATATGTTACTGCAAGACGGCAACCTCTGTGACCCATCATAGGGTTAGCTTCGTGTAAACCGTTGATAATATCCTTAATAGCCTCAACGCTCTTGCCTTGAGCCTTTGCAAGCAATTCAATATCTTCTTCTTCTGTAGGAACGAACTCGTGTAGAGGTGGGTCCAAGAATCTGATTGTTACAGGGTTACCTTCAAGAGCCTCGTAAAGTTGCTCGAAGTCACCTTGTTGCATAGGAAGAATCTTATTAAGAGCTGCTTCTCTTTCTTCAACTGTATCGGCACAAATCATTTCTCTGAATGCGTCAATTCTGTTGCCTTCAAAGAACATATGCTCTGTACGGCAAAGACCGATACCTTCTGCACCAAGCTCCTTAGCTTTCTTAGCGTCAGCAGGAGTATCTGCGTTTGTACGAACTTTTAGTGTTCTGTACTTATCAGCCCATGACATAATTCTGCCGAATTCACCTGCGATTGATGCGTCAACTGTTGGGATAATACCGTCATAGATATTACCTGTTGAACCGTCAAGTGAAATTGTATCACCTTCGTGATATTCTTTACCGTTAAGTGTAAACTTCTTGTTTTCTTCGTCCATTGCGATGTCGCCGCAACCTGATACACAGCATGTACCCATACCACGGGCAACAACGGCTGCGTGAGATGTCATACCGCCGCGAACTGTAAGGATACCTTGAGCGGCTTTCATACCTTCGATATCTTCAGGAGAAGTTTCAAGTCTTACAAGAACAACCTTTTCGCCTCTTGCAGCCCATTCCTTAGCGTCGTCAGCTGAGAATACAATCTTACCTGCTGCGGCACCCGGAGATGCACCAAGAGCTTTACCCATCGGTGTAGCAGCCTTTAGAGCGGCAACGTCGAATTGTGGGTGAAGTAGTGTGTCAAGGTTTCTTGGGTCGATCATTGCAACAGCTTCTTTTTCTGTTCTCATACCTTCGTCAACAAGGTCACAAGCAATCTTCAAAGCAGCTTGAGCAGTTCTCTTACCGTTTCTTGTTTGTAGCATATAAAGCTTTTTATTTTCAACAGTGAATTCCATATCCTGCATATCTCTGTAGTGATCTTCAAGAAGTTTGCAAACATCCTTGAACTGAGCAAATGCCTCAGGGAATTCTTCTTCCATCTTTGCGATTGGCATTGGTGTACGAACGCCGGCAACAACGTCTTCACCTTGAGCGTTTATAAGGAATTCGCCCATAAGCTTCTTTTCACCTGTAGCAGGGTCACGAGTAAATGCAACACCTGTACCGCAGTCATCACCCATGTTACCGAATGCCATTGACTGTACGTTTACGGCTGTACCCCATGAATAAGGAATATCGTTATCACGACGGTATACGTTAGCTCTTGGGTTATCCCATGAACGGAATACGGCTTTAACAGCACCCATAAGCTGTTCTTTAGGATCTGATGGGAAGTCTTCGCCAATCTTTTCCTTATATTCAGCCTTAAATTGTGATGCAAGTTCCTTTAGGTCGTCAGCTGTAAGCTCAACGTCAAAAGTAACTCCCTTTTCTTCTTTCATTTTGTCGATAAGTTCTTCAAAATACTTCTTACCGACTTCCATAACTACGTCTGAATACATCTGAATAAATCTTCTGTAACAGTCCCAAGCCCATCTTGCGTTACCTGACTTCTTAGCGATAACTTCAACAACGTCTTCGTTAAGACCAAGGTTCAAGATTGTATCCATCATACCCGGCATTGATGCTCTTGCACCACTACGAACAGAAACAAGAAGTGGGTTTTCCTTATCGCCGAACTTCTTACCTGTGATTTCTTCCATTTTGCCGATGTACTCGTTGATTTCAGCCATAATATCAGGATTGATTGTACGACCGTCTTCGTAATATTGAGTACAAGCCTCAGTTGTAATTGTGAAACCCTGCGGTACCGGAAGACCGATATTTGTCATTTCAGCAAGGTTAGCACCTTTACCGCCAAGCAACTCTCTCATAGTTGCATTACCCTCTGTAAAAAGGTAACAATACTTTTTTGCCATTGGATTCTCCTCCTAAAGTTATAAAAATAGTAGCGACGGCGTCTGCCGCCATATGTCTGTATATTAATTATACCATAAATAAAAGAAATGTCTATATTATTTATTCAATTTTTTTATAATTTGTGAAAAATATATCATTGTTTAGATATTTTTTTTATAAATCGACAAAAAAACACCGATGTGTCGGTGTTTTTTAGATTATTTTTTTACGTCTTTCATTTCAAATACGTTAATTTTCGGTGCTTTGTATGACTCAATGTAGTCAAGTGTTTCGTCCACGTCATCGAAAACTTTGTAAAGAAGTTTACAGCCGGCTCTCAAAAACTTTTCCTTGACCGCAACTTCAAGCATATCAATCATTGCGTTGTAATATCCGTTTACGTTAAGTATGGCGATAGCTTTGTTATGTCTTTCAAGCTGTTTTAGAGTAAACACTTCAAAAAATTCCTCAAAAGTGCCTATTCCGCCGGGAACAATAACAAAAGCGTCCGCTCTTTCTTCCATTATACGTTTTCTTTCACGCATTGTGTCCGTTCTGATAAGTTCCGTACAGTCTTGGAAAATACGTCCGTCAACACCCATATCTTCATCATCAAAGAAATTCGGTACAACACCGACAATTTCGCCTTTCTTTTCATAAACACCGCGTGCAACCGCACCCATAAGCCCGGACGCACCTGCGCCGTAAACAAGTCCGTGACATCTGTCAGCAATTTTACGTCCGAGTTCTTCGACTTGGCTGACATAAGATTTATCTATTGTGCTGCTTGACGCTCCGAATACACAAATTTTCATAATACATACCCCTTTCTGCCTATTATTTTTGAGAAAAACTGTTGTAGAAAACAGTTTCGTTTAAATCTTTTCTGCTTGTATGAGCCGCCGCAGGCTCTGCGTCGTCTGACGGATAACCTGTCGGTAAAAATGCAACGGGAACATAATTTTCAGGCAAATTGAATTGCTCTTTTACGTCCTTCGGATTAAATGAGCCTACCCAAGTCGTTCCGAGCCCTACGCTTTTTGCCGCCAACATCATATGCGTTGCAACGATAGCCGCGTCGATTTCACCCTCATCGTGTCCGTCATTTCCACGCGTCCAAGATGTTTCTTTGTCGTAACATACAAGGAAATTAAGCGGCGGATTAAATGCAAATTTCGTGCATTTGCTCACCTTTTCAAGTTCTTTTTCGTCGGTAAGTACAAGTATTCTCTGTGGCTGAAAATTTACGGCGGTAGGCGCTGCCTGCATTGCCGCAAGAATATAATCTATCTTTTCTTTCTCTACTTTTTTATCAGAAAATTTTCTGAGCGAAAATCTGTTTTTTGCCAATTCTAAAAAATCCATTTTTAATCACTCCTCATCGTATTCTTTCCTTATTATTGTTATTTTATCATAAATATTATTGTTTGTAAATAAATTAAATTTTAATAATAATTGAATTTTTTATAAGTGTGTGTTATAATATATGCAAATGAGAAAAAGGAGGTTTTCCGATGTATACCGTTGATTTACACAATCATACAAAATTCAGCTATGACGGCTCGAACACACCCGAAGAAATAATCGAAAATGCAATCAGACACGGTGTTGACGTTATCGGTATAACCGACCATCAATTCTCAATCGGTGAAAATCTTCCTATATATTATGAATATATTCAGCATTGTAAAATAAAATATGCCGATCAAATAAAAGTTCTTTGCGGTCTTGAAATCGGTACACGTCCGACACCGCCGGAATCGCTTCCGCGTGCAACGGAAATTTTTGATTATGTACTTTTTGAATGCCTTGACGATACAAGGGCAATAGATTTTTATGAATTTTTGGAATGGCGAAAGCTGTTTAAATGCAAAGCAGGTCTTGCACATACCGATATTTTCAAACTCGGTGAAAGATACGGACTTGATATAATAAAAATTTTACGTGACAACGATATTTTTTGGGAACTGAATACTTCGGGAAATTACATATATTATTATGATTTTCTTACCAACGAAAAGAAACAACGGATAATCAAAGAAAGCGGAATTCCCGTAAGCGTCGGTTCTGATACGCATTACATTGCGGAATATCGTAAAAAACAAATTCGCCGTGCAAATGAATTATTGCAAAAATTAAATATTCCTTTACCGTAAAAATGACGATTTTTAATCGCCTTCAGACTGTCGACAAATTGTCCGGAACGTGCAATATATTATTTTTATATTTTAAAGTTTAATTTATAGCTATAAAAAGCAACAGGCAAGCCTATCTTCGATATACGGCTTGCCTGTGCACTTTTTGTGAAAATAAACTCTGGCGTACAAACGTACGCCGACGAGTTCATTTTCGCAAAATCCGAACTAATTTCTCGACCTCTGCCAGCGTGTAGACACTTTTGTCTACACGCTGAGGCAAGCCATGGCTTGCCTATTTACAAAATCAAAATTACTTAGAAATCTTATCTGTACCCATATAAGGAACAAGAACTTCAGGAACTGTTACAGTACCGTCCTCATTCTGATAATTTTCAAGAATTGCGGCAACAGTTCTGCCGACTGCAAGACCTGAGCCGTTAAGTGTATGAACAAATTGAGCCTTATCCTTCGGTGTTTCCTTATATTTGATATTGGCACGTCTTGCCTGATAATCTTCAAAGTTTGAGCATGAAGAAATTTCAACATATCTGCCGTAGCTTGGCATCCATACTTCAATATCATATGTCTTAGCCGATGAGAAACCAAGGTCACCTGTTGACAAGCATACAACTCTGTAAGCAAGTCCAAGCTTTTGAAGTAGCTTTTCAGCGTCGTTTGTAAGTTTTTCAAGTTCGTCATAGCTTGTTTCAGGCTTTACAAACTTAACAAGTTCAACTTTGTTGAATTGGTGCTGTCTGATAAGACCTCTTGTGTCACGGCCTGCACTGCCTGCCTCTGCTCTGAAACAAGCCGAATAAGCAGTATATTTAATAGGAAGTTGGTCACCGCTTAGAATTTCATCTCTGTGAAGATTTGTTACAGGAACTTCTGCCGTAGGAATTAGGAAAAAGCCGTTGTTTACAACCTTAAATGCGTCCTCTTCAAATTTAGGCAGCTGACCTGTACCTGTCATTGATGCTCTGTTTACCATATACGGTGGGAAGATTTCAGTATAGCCCGATTCTCCTGTGTGAGTATTAAGGAAGAACTGAATAACGGCTCTTTCAAGTCTTGCACCAAGACCTTTATATACTGTGAAACGAGTACCGGCAATTTTTGTACCGCGTTCAAAATCAAGAATATCAAGATCTGTACCGATATCCCAGTGAGCCTTTGGTTCAAAATCAAACTTTCTCGGTTCAGAGAACTTTCTAAGTTCAACGTTTTCTGTATCGTCCTTACCTACCGGAACTTCAGGATTAGGAATATTAGGAATCCTTAGCATAAAGTTTCTTAACTGTTCGTCAATATCCCTTACCTTCTCATCGTCAGCTTTAATATCATTACTCAATTTCTTCATTTCGGCAAATATTTGGTCTGTATTTTCACCGTTTTTCTTCATTTGAGGAATTTGCTTTGTAATTTCGTTTTGTTTAGCTTTTTTCTGTTCAACTTCTGCAAGAATTGCACGTCTTTGCTTATCAAGTTCTATAGCAGGTTCAATATCAAGCGGATTGAAACGCTTTTTTAAAGCCTCCTTTATACGTTCAGGTTCTTGTCTTAATACTTTAATGTCTAACATCTTAAATTTATCCTTTCTTTAATTTATATTATTTTTAATGTTATCGTATATAATTTTTTGGTCACTTGAAAGATCGTTGTAATTAACTTTATCAAGTGTTTCAAGTGCCATTGAATTATTACCGAGTGTAAAATAACCGTTTGCACTCAGTAATAAATCATTTTGTGACTGTTTTTGTGTAAGTGATTCATTATCCGATTTAAGCTGTATATTTTCTTCGGATAATTCTTGATTTTCTTTTTTTAGATTATTGTTGTTTTCAAGTAAAACTGTATTTTCTTCACTAAGTATTGATGCCTTTTCGGAAATACTCATTTCTTTATCCGGTGATTCACTAACTTGAGGCTGATTTTTTTGCATATTTGTCTGACCTAAAAATGAAAAAATAATCAGCAATACCGCAACTATAAATATTAAAGCGGTGTAGAGAAACATAGATTTGTTATCATTCTTATTAGCCATTGTTTTCAGTCCTCTTTAGTTTACTTTTTGCATTTTCAAGTGCAGCATTTTCTTCATCAAGAAGTTTTATAGGTGTCTGACCGCCTACAATTTCACGCACATATGTATTGCATGAATTGTGTCCGTAAAGCGATGTTAAAATGATACCGTCGTTGTTGTTATTTAAAATAGCAAGTGCAAAGCTAAGTTTGCCTGTAACATCGTCAAATGCGTCAAAATTAACAATAGCTACCTTTTTTAGTGAAATATTAGAATCATTTTCGCAATTTGCAAGTCGCGACATCAAAACCGCGTCGGATGTATCATTTACAGTCTTTGATAAATCATCAACTTTATCGTAGTAATCTTTTAAAGCACCTATAATATCACCTTCATCGGAATAATCCATAAGTGTGTTGATTTTTGATGAATTAATGCTGTTGCAGATGAAACAAATAACTATAAGTATCATCATTATTGCAAGAGCGATAAAAATAAGTGTATTTGTATCAATATTCATTCTCATTCTCCTTTTATATTAAAAAATCCAAGAACACGTTCTAAATCTTCATTTCCGTAATATTCAATTTCAATTTTACCTTTTTTAGCGGTATGATTGATTTTGACTTTTGTACCCATTGCAGAAGATAACGTATTTTGTATCTTCTCAATTTCAATGTCATAAGCCGTTTTTTCAGACTTTTTCTTCTGTGGCTTTTTCTTTTGAAGTTGCTTTGCAAGAGCCTCGGCTTGTCTTACATTTAAGTTATCTTCGATAATACGTTTTGAAAGTGCTATTCGCAGTTCTTTATCGTCAAGCGAAAGTATCGCACGTGCGTGACCGCTTGTTAAAGTACCTAAAATAAGCATTTTCTGAATTTCATCCTCAAGTGACAAAAGTCTTAATGAATTGGCGATTGCACTTCTGCTCTTTCCTACTCTCTGACTTATAAGTTCTTGAGTAAGATTAAATTCGTCCATCAATAAGTTATAACCGATAGCCTCTTCAATCGGATTTAGATTTTCACGCTGCAAATTTTCAATCAAAGCAATTTCGGCAACCTGTTCTTCACTGTATTTTCGTATAACTGCCGGAATTTCTTTTAAATTTGCCTTTTTTGCGGCTCTCCAACGTCTTTCACCGGCAACGATTTTATACATATTATTGTCGGATGGTGTTATTATAATAGGTTGAATAAGTCCGTGTTCCTTAATAGAATCTGCAAGAGCCGTTATTTTTTCTTCGTCAAAATGACGTCTTGGTTGTTTTTTGTTAGGCTCAATCAGGGACATACGCACTTTTTTTATGTCCCCCTCTGAAGATTTAGTAATTTCGGAAGTAACTTCTTCAATATCTTCTTCATTAAAAAGAGAATTAAGCCCTTTGCCTAAACCTTTTTTAGCCATATGCTCACTCCTTTACTGACATTAATTAAGTTATTTATTGTTTCGTATAACTTCCTTTGCCAGAGCCATATATGCGTCTGCACCTTTAGAGGTTCTGTCATAGTTTATTATAGGCTCACCAAAAGACGGTGATTCACTTAAACGAACATTTCGCGGAATAATGGTTTTATAAACCTTATCCGGAAAGTATTTTTTAACTTCGTCAAGCACCTGTATTGAAAGATTTGTTCTGCCGTCATACATAGTTCCGAGAACACCCTCAATTTCAATTTGCGGATTAAGTTTCTTTTTGATTGTCTTAATTGTGGTAATAAGCTGACTTAAACCCTCAAGTGCATAGTATTCGCATTGTATCGGAATTAATACGGAATCTGACGCAGTCATGATATTAATAGTAATCATTCCGAGTGCAGGAGGTGAATCTATTATAATGAAGTCAAAGTTTTCTTTAATCATATCAATGGCATTTTTTAAGAAAAACTCACGCTTATCTTCATATGCAAGCTCAATTTCAGCGGCAGAAAGGTCTGAAGATGACGGAATGACATACAAATTATTATATTTTGTCTTGATTACAGAGTCTTTTGTTTTAGAACTGTCAACAAAACAATCATAAATTGATAATTCATAATCATCTTTTTCAATACCAAGACCGCTTGTCGAATTACCTTGAGGGTCGCAGTCTATAAGCAGAGTTTTTTTATTTTCATATGCAAGACATGATGACAGATTAACAGAAGTGGTTGTTTTACCGACACCACCCTTTTGATTTGTTATTGCAATTATTTTTGTCATAATAATCTCCACTTTTTAATTTATTTCTATATATTATTATATCATAAAATTTTTATTTGTAAATGTTTCACGTGAAACATATTGAAGATTTAACACAAATGTAATGTTTCACGTGAAACATATGTATAATTTTTAAAAAGTGATACCATAATATATATGATATATTTAACGGAGGATTAAAATGAACAATTTATTTAGAAAAATAAAAGATTATGTGATATTCTCTCCTACTGCTCAAGAAAATGATTTTAAGTTGAAAAATAAAAGTAACGATATAGAATACGATGTGCGAGATGAGAAAACCGAAACAACCGCAAATGATACTGTATCAAAAAGCTATGAAGAAAACATTTCATATGTACGAAACAGATTTAACGTACCTATTAATAACGATATAGTAATACGCGAGCTTGTTTTAAAAGAGGGACGCAAAGCATTTATCGTATTTATCGACGGTATGGTAAGTACTGATATGGTTGATTTGGCGATAATAAAGACATTGCTTGAAATCCCCTACTTTTCAGATGACAAGATATACAGTTATGAAACTGAAATAATAGACAGATTTATTGCACATTCGCAGGCAATAACTACAAACAGTATGGATACTATATTTGAAGAAGTTAATTTTGGTGGTTGTGCTGTGTTTGTAGACGGCTTTTCAAAAGGTTTTTCACTTGATGTTCGTGAATGGGGTACGAGAAGTATCGGTAAACCTGAAAATGAACAGTCTATTTACGGACCGCAAGAGGCATTTGCAGAAATGCTTAGAAATAATACTGCTCTTGTCAGAAAAATAATTAAAAGTGAAAAACTTATTGCGGAAGGTATTAAAATCGGAAGTGTCAGCAAAACAAGAGGTGTAATGTTGTATATTTCCGATATTGCTAACAATGATATGGTTGACGAAGTGAGAAGAAGGCTTAACAGTATCAATATACAGTATGTAATTGCAATCGAAGAAATTGCAATGATGCTTGAAGATAAGACTTTTTCGCTTACAAGCCACATTTTTGCAACGGAACGACCGGATAGGGCAGCACGAGCATTGACAGAAGGACGTGTTGTACTGATTTTAAATGGCAGTCCGAGAGCATTGATAATGCCGACAAACGCTTTTGAACTTACTCACGCAGTTTCTGATGATTACTTGCGTGTACCGTATGCAAATATGTCACGAATAATCAGAATGTTAGCGATGTTCTTGTCTATTCTGCTTCCCGGATTATACCTTGCTATAACGTTGTTTCATCAAGAAATAATACCGACTTATTTGTTATATTCAATCAGTGCGGCAAGAGAAAACGTACCTTTTTCAAGTATAGTGGAACTTTTGTTAATGGATATATCGTTTGAAATGATACGAGAGGCAGGAATACGAATGCCTAACCCAATAGGCTCAACACTGGGTATTGTCGGAGGTTTGATTTTAGGACAAGCCGCAGTCAGTGCAAAAATAGTAAGTCCGATTATGATTATAATTATAGCTATAACAGGTATCGGTTCATTTGCAACTTCAGATTATTCACTTAGTTGGGGTTATCGAATTTTAAGACTTGCTTTTATAGCTTTGGCGGCTGTAATGGGCTTTTACGGAATTGCAATAGGTATTTTCATATATAGTTTGTATGTTGCAAAGCAAACAAGTTTCGGAGTACCGTATTTATCCCCTATTCCAAAGGTTAATAACAGAAGTATGACTAATTCTATATTTGAAAATCCTATATGGAAGAAAGAACATCGTCCGGATTTTCTAAAAACCAAAAAAAATACAGAAGAACCGAAGATAAGCCGTAATTGGAAAATTAAAAAGAATACACGATAAATGTTTCACGTGAAACATTAGAAGGAGTAGTTATGATAGACAGAAAGAAAATGACGACACTGCTCATTAATGTAATATCGGTAAAAATGCTCTTGACATTTCCTAAAGTAATGATTATAAACAGCGGAAATGCGGCATGGATAGAGTGTATATACAATACGTTGATTGTAATAGGACTTTTTTGGATTACAACCAAACTATACAGAAGTAATAAAAATATAATACAGCTTGCTGAAATGACGGGTAAAAAGTGGCTTAAAATAATAGTCGGAGTTGTTGTTTTTGTAGTTTTATTGATAAATTATTCGTCAATTATAAGAATTTTTCCCGAAACAGTCAAAATTGTACTCTTGCAGGACTTCAAAATAGAATTTATAATACCTATTTTTATGCTTGCTATAGGAATAGGTGCATATATAGGTCTTGAACCGATAGCAAGAGTAAATAATATGTTTATGCCGCTTGCAGGAATAGTGTTGCTGCTGTCGTTGATACTTTTGATACCGTATTTCAATATAAATAACATATTTCCGATACTAGGCAACGGGGTTTACAGTATAACGGTCAAAGGAATAAATACAATTTCACTATTTTCGGATATATTGCTGTTGAATATTCTGCTTCCCTATTGTGAAAATACTTCAGAGGCAAAAAAGAGTGGTTGGAGAGCAATTTATATAAGTGCAACTATCGGAATAGTCATTTTACTGTCATATTGCTTAATTTATCCTTATCCGGTTTCAAGAGAATTTATGATTCCCGTGTATCAACTGTCTAGAGTGATACATTTGGGCAACTTTTTCAGCAGATTTGAGGTAATATTCCAATTTGTATGGTCAATTCTTGTGCTTATATATTCATCAATTTATGTATATGCACTGTGTTATGTGTGGCAGATAACATTTGACCTTAAATATTATAAACCGCTTATACTTCCTGTTGTGATAATAAGCGGAATTGTGGCTGTATTGCCGAGTTCTGTTGTGGATTTGGTTAAATCTGAACGGTTGGAAAACATAATAGTATACCCCGTGGCATTTTTATTGCCTATTTTGTTCGGATTTTATTCAAAAAAGATATATAACAAACGAACTGTAAATGAGGAGAGTGGTGAAAGTGAGTAGAATACGAATAATTATAACTATTATAGTAGTCGTTTTAACAACACTCCTCACAGGCTGTACAGGAAAAGAGCCGAATGAAATCGCATATGTGGTTGCACTTGGTATAGACAGTACAGATGACGATAATTATAAAATAACAATTCAGTATGCAAACACCACTCAAATAAGCGGAGGAGCGTCGGAATCCGGCGGAAAAGCAGGCAGTGAAATAGTTGATAACGTTACTATTGAGGCACCAAATATATACGCCGGTGTCGGCTTGGCGAATAATATAGTAAGTAAAAGCTTTTCTATGTCACATGCAAAATTGATAGTATTTTCAAAAGAAATAGCCGAAAAGGGCGTTAAAGATATGATAGAAACACTTGTGAGAAGTGAAGAAATCAGACCTGATGTGTTCATAGCGGTGGCAAATACGACCGCAAATGACTATTTGACATCGGTAAATCCTGAAATGGAGGTAAACCCTGCACAATATTATCAGCTAATATACCAAAAAAATCAGCTTGTAGGTATTCCTGATGGTCAATTAAGAGAGTTTTTTACGGGTTTATATACAGATAACTATGATAGTATATTGCCTGTTGCGGGTGTAATTGAGGGAGCAGGCGGTAACAGTCAAAATGATGATAAAGGACAGTCAAAAGACGGTCAAAATGAAGGCTCGGAGGGTAGTTCGGAGAGCTTGGACAGTTTTGAAAGTAAAAGTTCAGATGATAAAGATGAAAATGAGAAAGAAAAAGATGCAGAAAAAAACACAAGTAAGTATGAATATGATATAAAAAACTATGTTGGCGGTGAGACCGCTATTGAAAAGAAAAATAAAGCTGAAGCAATAGGTGCGGCTGTGTTTGAAAAAGATAAAATGGTTGGTGAACTTGGTGAAGTTGAAACTGAAATATGTAAGATGTTAAAAGGTGACTATACCTATAGTTATCTTACTTATTATAATAATGATACTCCCGATATTCCGATAACCGTAAAAACAACTCAACAGAAAAAGCCAAAATACAAAATTGATACTGATAAAAAGACCGTTGATATAGAGTTGTATATAGAAAGTGACCTTTATTCCCTGCCGGCAGACTATAATGTGGAAAATAAAATCGAAGATTTTGAAAGAGATGTAGCAAATTATACGAGCAGTGCTTGTACAGAATTTATAAATAATTTTACAAAAAAGTATAATAGTGACATTTTAAAATTAAATGAAAAGATAAAATACAAGTTTTTAACAAATAATCAATATAATTGGTTCAAAAAAAACGTCGGCTGGAGCGAATACAAATTCTCTGTGTGTACCAACTTTAAAGTCAGAAGAACAGGATTGATTGTGAGGGAATAAAATGGTAAGAAATGTATTGATTATAATGGTAATTTTAGTATGTACTACTTCAGTAGTCAGCTACGGAGTATATAATTTAAAGGATAATAATAAATTAGGCGGTATAAGTTTGTTTGTTCTTGCGTTTGTAACGGTTGTCGGCTCAATGTATTTTTTTGTAAGATAACACTTGAAAAAATCATATCATAAGTGTATAATATTTCAGAGGTGATTTTGTGGATAAGAGCAAGACGTGCTTTTTTACGGGACACAGAAAAATAGCACAATCAAAAATTGAAATTGTAAAGGCACAACTTGCCGAGAATATAGAAAAAATGATTGCCGAATACGGTGTTAATACGTTTATAGACGGCGGTGCACTTGGTTTTGATACAATAGCCGCAGAAACTGTAATTGAAATGCGTGAAAAATATCAGAATATAAAACTTGTTATGTACCTTCCCTGTTACGGTCAGAGTAAAATGTGGAAAGAGAGCGAACAATTCAGATACAGAATGGTACTTTCAAAAGCCGATAAGATAATTTACATTACCGAAAGCGTGTATACGGACGATTGTATGAAATTGAGAAATTTGAAGATGATTAAAGATTCATCATTTTGTATTGCATTTTGCCTTATGCAGAAAAGCGGAACAGGTTTTACGCTTCGTAATGCGGAAAATGTGGGTATTGAAATTGTGAATATAGCTGATGAAATATATTAAAAAAGAGGCTCTAAAGCCTCTTTTTTGATGTTTTGAGGTAAGACAGTAAGAAATTAGTTCGGATTTTACAAAAATTAACTCGTCGGCGTACATTTGTACGTTAGAGTTTATTTTTGTGAAAAGTGCAAAGGCAAGCCGTATATCAGAGATAGGCTTGCCTTTTATATTTGTTATTTCTATAAATTTTAAACTATAAAATAATAATTTTGCACGGTCCGGAAAATTTATTGCTGTCTTACAGTGTACTGATTAAATCATTCATATTGTACATTCCGGCAGGTTTGTCACTCATAAACTTTGCAGCCTTAATTGCACCGACCGCAAAAACTTCTTTACTGTGAGCACTGTGCTTTAATTCGATAACTTCATCAGTTCCTGCAAAGATAACTTCATGGTCACCTACAATAGTACCGCCGCGAACTGCGTGAATACCTATTTCGGTAGGCTTTCTCTTTCTGCGAACTGCGTGTCTGTCATAGACATATTCAGCCGGATAAGAAAGTGTTTCGTCAATAGCGTCAGCAATAGCAAGAGCAGTACCTGACGGAGCGTCAATTTTTTGATTGTGATGACGTTCAACAATTTCAATATCGAAGTTTCCTTCAAGCAGTTTTGTAGCTTTCTTTGCAAGAGCAATGATAAGATTGATACCAAGACTCATATTTGCAGAGAAAAATACAGGAATTTCTTTAGATGCCTCTGTAAATTCCTTTTTCTGCTCATCAGTATAACCTGTTGTAGCAAGAATAACAGGTAATTTTCTCTTTTTGCAGTAGTTTAGTACAGTTGTAAGAGCAGATGGGTGTGAAAAGTCGATTATAACATCAGCGTCGCCTGTAAATTCATCTGGATTTGTGAAAACAGGATAAGTATTTTCAATAGAATCATTTACGTCAAAGCCTGCAACAATCTCACATTCATTGTCCTCACTGACAAGACGGGTAATAACCTGCCCCATTTTACCGTTACAACCGTTCATAATAATTTTCGTCATTAGTCCGTTGCTCCTTTATGCAAGTTTCATACCGAAATCAGTCATAGATTTTTTTAGTTTTTCAAGGTTTGCACTGTCCATATCAACAAGAGGCATACGCAAGTTGCCTGCGTTGAAGCCTAACAAATTCATAGCAGTCTTAATCGGAACAGGGTTAACCTCGATAAATAGGTTGTTGATAAGGTCAAGCATTTTTAATTGTAAATCTCTTGACTTATCCACTTCTCCGTTAAAGTAGTATTCACATATGTTGTGAGTTTCCTTAGGAAGAATGTTTGCAACAACAGATATAACACCCTTACCGCCAAGCGAAAGTGTAGGAACAATCATATCGTCGTTACCCGAATAAATGTATAAATCAGGTACTTCTGCGGCAACCTTAGCCATATAACTGATGTTTCCGCTTGCCTCTTTGATAGCAACTATGTTTTCAACCTTTGCAAGTTCCTTTAGAGTGTCGATAGCAAAGCTCATACCTGTTCTTGACGGAACGTTGTAAAGGATAACAGGGATTTTGATTGCATTGGCAATAGCCGTAAAGTGAGCAATAAGTCCCTTTTGAGTAGTCTTGTTGTAATACGGAGTAACAGAAAGAATTCCGTCAACGCCGTATTCTTCGGCTTTCTTTGAAAGCTCGATTGCGTGAGCAGTATCATTTGAACCTGTACCGGCAATGACAGTAATTCTGCCTGCCGCTTTTTCAACAGTGTACTTGATAGCTGCAAGATGTTCTTCGTCAGGCATAGTAGATGCCTCACCTGTTGTACCGCAAATTATAATTGCGTCTGTATTGTTTTCAATATGATATTCAATTAATTTTCCAAGTTCATCATAATTTGTCTTTAAGCCGTCAAACGGCGTAATAATGGCAACGCCGGAACCTGTAAAAGGTAATGTCTTAGACATATTAAATCAATTCCTTTCAATAAAATTTAAAATTAATCCATATAACCCTTAGCTGTAAGTAGTTCAGCAAGAAGAACCGCACCGCCTGCAGCACCTCTTAGAGTATTGTGGCTCATAGAAACCATCTTATAATCGTATTGTGTTGATTCTCTCAAACGTCCGCATGAAATAGCCATACCGCCGTCGATTTCACGGGCAGTCTTAATTTGAGGCTGATCAGGAGCGTCCTTTTCAGTGTAAACGTGAATAAACTGCTTTGGAGCGTGAGGTAGGTTAAGTTCCTGAGGAACACCTTTGTATTCTGCCCACATTTTTTCGATTTCTTCTACAGACGGCTTGTTTGCACTGTCTTTGAATGAGAAGAATATAGCGGCTGTGTGACCGTTTGATACAGGAACTCTGTATGTTTGGCATTCAATTTGTAATTCGGTTGAAGGAACGATTTCTTTACCTTCGATTTTACCAAGTACCTTGTTAGGCTCAACTTCTGACTTCATTTCTTCTCCGCCGATGTATGGGATTAGGTTGTCAACCATTTCCGGCCATGTCTTAAAAGTCTTACCTGCACCTGAAATAGCTTGATAAGTTGTTACAAGAGCGTGGTCGATTGGGTACTTCATATTAACAACAGCCATTGCAGGCAAATATGATTGTAGAGAGCAATTTGACTTAACTGCGATAAAACCTCTCTTTGTACCAAGTCTTTCACGCTGAGCAGGAATAATTTCAATGTGCTGAGGGTTGATTTCCGGAATAATCATCGGAACGTCAGGAGTATGACGGTGAGCAGAGTTGTTTGAAACAACAGGGCATTCAGCCTTAGCATATCTTTCTTCAAGAGCTTTGATTTCGTCTTTTTTCATATCAACTGCACAGAATACGAAATCTACCTTTTCTGCAATTTTTTCAACGTCGTTTGTAGCGTCCATAACAACCATATCTGCTACTGATGCAGGAATTTCTTCGTCCATAGCCCATTTAGCGCCTACGGCGTCTTTATAAGCCTTGCCGGCACTTCTCGGAGATGCTGCAAGCACTTCGATTGTATACCATGGGTGGTCGTTAAGAAGTGTAATAAAACGCTGTCCAACCATACCTGTTGCACCTATAATACCTACTTTGTAATTGTCTTTCATTTTGACTCTCCTTTGTTTTTTATAAAATAAAAAGCAGTAGTCAGAAACTACTGCTATGTTTGCATATAACAAAAACAGCGATAGCTCCCCACCTTACGATGACAGTCATACCGCTGTTAACGATATGCCCAGAATGAATATCCGCAATAATATTCAAACTTCGGCACTGTGTCCTTTCCGTATACATCAAAGATAATTGCATATCTCCGTATACATACTGATACACAAGCGCACCTCTACCTTGCTTATATATTATTATACTACCACTATTAATTGTATGTGTCAATAGGAAAAATATTATTTTTTTATTACATTATTTAAACGTTGCAAATTCCTGTGCCCAATAAATACCGTATGATCCTCCTCGTGCAAGTCCTACGCCTATATATTCAAAATCGGGATTTAATATATTTTTGCGGTGTCCCGGTGAATTCATCCAAGAATCCATAACATTTTGCGGTGAAGACTGACCTGCGGCTATATTCTCCCCTGCCGAAGAATATGTTATTCCTGCGGCTTTCATTCTGTCAAACGGAGTTTGTCCGTCGGGAGTATTGTGTGCAAAAAAGTTTCTGTCTATCATATCTTCACAGTGACTTTCGGCAAGAGCGGCAAACGAATCGTCCCATTTTAACGGTGCAACATTATATTTTGCACGTTCTTCGTTTACGAGATTTAGAACTTCATATCCCCAATCATCAAAATCACTTTCATTATCAGTTTCAATATAAACTGTATGCGTGTCACCGTCCCAAAATACCTCTGCACCGGCCGATTCCGATACAGCCCTTAACGGTACAAGGGTGTAATCATTGTAGATTATAGGGGGCGTATTAAGCTCGACAGACGTATCATTGACATACATCGTATTTTCGTTTATAAACAAAGTTATGGTTAAGTCGTCTTTTTGAGCCGTTACACGCTGTTCGTCGCCAAACCACTGTACAACCATATCAAGATTTTCAAATATCGCTCTGAACGGTACAAGCGTTGAATCGTTTTGTATTATTGGTGACTGCTCAAATATTAATTCATCTTCGTTTAGATATACCGTTATATCGTCATCGGCAAAAACCGTCGGTGACATAATCATCAGTGATAAAAAAAGTGCTGTTAGTTTTTTCATATCATATCCCTCCTTACCGCTAATTATATAGTATAAACAACAATATAACAAGTGGAAATTTAAAGAAATGTGCTTGTAATTTTTATTGTATTGTGTTATTATTAAGATATACAAGGAGGTGTAGGCTATGACAACAGAAGAAATGTTAGTTTCATTAGTTGAAAATGTTAAAAATATTAATTCAACTCTAAATAATATGAATAAACAATTTGACGATATTAATAATCAAATTGCAGAAATGAAAACAGATATTCAAAATGTTAAAGATGAAACTAAACAAATATCAGAAATGAAAACTGATATTCAAAAAATGAAAAATGAAATAAGAGAAATCAGTCTTACACTTGAAAATGAAACAAACCGTAATATCAAAATTATTGCAGAGGGACATCTTGATTTGTCAAGAAAACTTGATAAAGCTTTAACTGTTGAGAATGAAAAAGAAATGGCACTTATCCGAATTAATATGATGGAAAATGAACTAAGAAGAATAAAAGAAAAGCTTGCATAATAAAAACGATGTATTACCTGTTACGGAATACATCGTTTTTTATTATCCGATTATTTTACAATAAGACTCTCACCTGTCATTTGTTCAGGTTTTTCAAGTCCCATAAGGTCAAGCATAGTCGGGCAAAGGTCACAAAGTCTGCCGTTCTTAACTTTAACATCGCCTGCACCTACAAGAATCATAGGAACAGGGTTAGTTGTATGAGCTGTAAACGGAGCTTTTGTAACAGGGTCGATTAAGCAGTCAGCGTTACCGTGATCGGCAGTGATGATAGCTTGTCCGCCCTTTGCAAGAATAGCGTCAACCATTCTTCCTACACATTCGTCAACGGCTTCAACCGCCTTAACAGCCGCTTCCATAATACCTGTGTGACCGACCATATCACAGTTAGCATAGTTAAGAATGATAACATCAAACTTGTCCGAATTGATTGCGTCAACAACTGCGTCAGTAACTTCATAAGCACTCATTTCAGGTTTCATATCGAAAGTTGCAACGTCAGGTGACTTGATAAGTATTCTTTCCTCACCGTCAAATTGCTTTTCTTCACCGCCGTTGAAGAAGAATGTAACGTGTGCATACTTCTGTGTTTCGGCAATTCTAAGCTGTGTAAGACCTTTCTTACTGATGTATTCTCCGAATGTCATTTCAAGAGTTTCCGGCGGATATGCTACAGTTACATTTGGCATTGATTCGTCATATTGAGTCATGCAAACGAAGTTTACAGGAAAATACTTTCTTTCAAAGCCAGTGAAGTCAGGGTCAACAAAAGTTCTTGTAATCTGTCTTGCTCTGTCAGGACGGAAGTTGAAGAAAATAACACTGTCGCCCTCTTTAATCATACCGTTTTTGTCAACAACAGTCGGAATAACAAATTCGTCTGTAACGTCATTTGCGTATGAGTTTTTAACGGCTGTAACAGCGTCTGTTTCCTGTATGCCTTCGCCGTCAACCATAGCTTTGTAAGCCTTTTCGACTCTGTCCCAAGCGTTATCTCTGTCCATAGCGTAAAATCTGCCCATAATTGTAGCGACAGAGCCTACGCCGATTTCTTTAATTTCTTTTTCAAGTTCAGCCATAAATTCGGCACCTGATGTAGGAGGAACGTCACGACCGTCAAGGAATGTGTGAACATATACGTTTTCAATACCTTTTTTCTTAGCCATCTTTAACAGACCGTAAAGGTGTTCGTTGTGGCTGTGTACACCGCCGTTTGAAAGAAGTCCCATAAGGTGAAGTGACTTGCCGTTAGCTTTAGCGGCGTCCATAGCGTCTGAAAGAGCCTTGTTTTCATAAATTTTACCGTCGTTAATGTCTTTTGAAATCTTAACAAGCATTTGATAAACAATTCTGCCGGCACCGATATTTGTGTGACCTACTTCACTGTTACCCATTTGACCGTCAGGAAGACCGACGTCAAGACCGCTTGCAGAAAGCTGTGAATGTGGGTATTCGGCTAAAAGCTTGTCAAGATGAGGTTTCTTTGCCGCTACGATAGCATTACCCTCTGTATTTTGGTTAATGCCGTAACCGTCCATAATAATTAATGCGATTGGTTTCTTTGCCATAAGTAATTACTCCTTTATGTTTAAAAATAGGACAGGCAATAATGCCTGCCCTTTTGTAAAATCATTATTTAGCTGCCTTTGTGATAACAGCGAAGTCAGCACTCTTTAGAGATGCACCGCCGATAAGACCACCATCAATGTTTGGCTTAGCAAGAAGTCCTGCACAGTTCTTAGGATTCATGCTGCCGCCGTATTGAATAGTAATAGCCTTTGCTGTTTCAGTATCGTAAAGGTTTTCAAGTAATTCTCTGATACCGCCGCAAACTTCTTCAGCTTGGTCGTCAGTAGCAGTCTTGCCTGTACCGATAGCCCAGATTGGCTCGTATGCAACGACAACTTTCTTAGCGTCGTCAGCACTGATTCCGGCAAATGCCTTCTTGATTTGAATAGCAATCCAGTCCATTGTGATACCGGCTTCACGCTGTTCAAGACTTTCACCGCAGCAAACTATAGGAATAAGACCCTTTTCAAGAGCCTTTTTAGCCTTTAGATTAACTGTTTCATCAGTTTCGTTGTTGTATTCACGTCTTTCGCTGTGACCCATGATAACATAGTCAACACCAAGGTCTTTAAGCATTTCTGCACTTACTTCACCTGTGAAAGCACCCTTGTCCTCAAAGTGTAGGTTTTCAGCACCGATTTTAACGTGTGAACCCTTAGCGGCTTCAACAGCCTGTGGTAGGCATACGAACGGTGTACAGCAAACTACTTCACATTCTGAACCCTTTGTTGCGTCGATTACTTCTTTGATGTAATCATATGTTTCTGACGGAAGCTTGTTCATCTTCCAGTTACCGGCAATTATATATTTTCCCATTGTAATTTCTCCTTTTGTAGTTTAATTATAAGTGACAGACAGTCACTCTACGGAATATTTAAAATATGGTGGAGAGGCGGTCAATGACCGCCCTGTCACAATAATTATTTATCTGTCAAAGCTGCGATACCAGGAAGTTCTTTACCTTCAAGGAATTCCATTGATGCGCCGCCGCCTGTTGAGATGTGGCTCATCTTATCGCCAAGACCTGCTTGGTTTACTGCAGCAACACTGTCACCGCCACCGATGATTGTTGTAGCGTCAAGATCGGCAAGAGCCTGAGCTATTGTATTTGTACCCTTTGCGAAGTTTGGCATTTCAAATACGCCCATAGGACCGTTCCAAACAACTGTCTTTGCGTCTTTAAGAGCATTCTTGTAAAGTTCGATTGTCTTAGGACCGATGTCAAGACCCATCCAGCCGTCAGGAATGTCACCTTCAACAACTTGTGATTCAGCGTCGTTTGCAAATTCTTTAGCAACTACTGTATCAACAGGAAGAAGTAGCTTGTCGCCTGCCTCGTCAAGCATTTTCTTAGCATAGTCGATGTAATCAGGTTCAAGAAGTGATGTACCTGTTGTCTTGCCTTGTGCTGCGAAGAATGTGTAAGCCATACCGCCGCCGATGATTAGCTTGTCTACTTTCTTTAGAAGATTTTCAATAACTGAAATCTTTGAAGAAACCTTACTTCCGCCAAGAATAGCTACAAGCGGTCTTACAGGATTGTTTACTGCGTTACCTAGGAAGTTGATTTCCTTTTCGATTAGGTAACCTGCAACAGCCGGCTTAAGAATTGAAGATACACCTACGTTTGAGCAGTGAGCTCTGTGAGCTGTACCGAATGCGTCATTTACAAACAAATCAGCAAGTGAAGCAAGTTCTTTTGAGAAAGCTTCTTCGTTCTTTGTTTCTTCTTTTCTGTAACGAGTGTTTTGAAGAAGAACAACATCACCGTCATTCATTTCTGCAACAGCCTTTTTAGCGTTGTCGCCTACTACGTTATCGTCAGCGGCAAAAACAACTTCTTTGCCAAGCTTTTCTGAAAGACTCTTTGCAACAGGTGCAAGAGAAAGTGATGGAACAGGCTCACCCTTTGGCTTACCCATATGTGAGCAAAGAATAACTCTTGCTCCGTTATCTATAAGATACTTAATTGTAGGAAGTGCACCTACAATACGGTTTTCGTCTGTGATATTACCGTCAGCGTCAAGCGGCACGTTAAAGTCACAACGTACTAAAACCTTTTTGCCTTTTACGTCAACATCTTCAACTGTTAATTTGTTGTACATAGTCAATTTCTCCTTTTTTATGCGGACAAAATTATCCGATTTTTCTTGATTATATTATATATAAAAATTATCTGTTTTTCAAGTATATAATTAAAATTCGTTAAAATTTTACCAACTTAATCAAAATAGCCGCCGTCAATATGCCAACTATGTCACCGACAGCCGCAAAAGGAACAGCTTTCAAGTTATGTTTTACCCTTGTTTTCGCAAAATATACGCAAAGACAGTAGAAAGTTGTTTCAGTCGAACCCATTATAACGGAGGCAATTCGACCGACTTCGCTGTCGGCACCGTAATTGTTTAAAATTTCGGTAAGTATGCCCGTTGCACCGCTGCCCGATATTGGACGGATAAGTGCCAAAGGCATAACTTCGGCAGGAATTAAATTTGTGATAGGTGAAAGAAGTGATACTATAAGGTCAAGCGTGCCTGAAGCACGGAGCATATATGCGGCGGTAAGCACCGCTACAAGCGGCGGAAATATGCCTGATACTATTTTCATTCCCTCCTCTGCCCCATCTATAAAAAGTTCGTATGACGGAAGTTTTTTTATCATTGCGGTTATAAGAACAAGTGCAATTATGAGCGGTATTACATAAATCATATTTTACTCCCTATATAGTAATTTTGTCAGTGTTAAAGCAATAAATGCGGCGGTGAATGAAGAAATCCAAATCGGCAGAATAACCGAAAACGGATTTGCAGAGCCTGCCGCGACACGCAGAGCGATTATTGTTGTGGGTATAAGCTGTACGGACGTGGTGTTCAAAACGACAAGCATACACATATTTTTTGACGTATAAAGCGGATTGTTGTTTTCCTTGTCAAGACATTGCATAGCCTTTATGCCCATAGGCGTAGCGGCGTTGCCCATTCCGAGTATGTTGGCACTCATATTCACGGCAATATATTTTTTTGCGTTTTGACCTGCATTGGGAAACAGGAAGTTTATTATAGGTTTTAATAATTTCTCTAATTTCTGTGACAATCCCGCATTTTCGGCAATTTTCATAATACCCGTCCAAAAGCACATAACTCCCGCAAATGACAATACCGTAAAAACGGCACTTTTCGCACCCTCAAACGCACCGTTTATAGTTTGGTCGACAGTGCCGTTAAAAATTGACACAACTATCGACACAATAATCATCAAGCACCAAATATAATTCATATACTTTCCTCCGTTTCTTGTGAATTTGATATTTATTTATATGAAAAATTGTGCTATAATAGAAGAATGTATATAAATATAATTTGAACGGAGGATTAGTATGCTCAAAGGAAAAACAGTCGTGCTTGGAGTTACGGGAAGTATTGCGGCGTACAAAATCGCAAATCTTGCAAGAATGCTTGTAAAACAGCATTGTGAAGTACACGTGCTTATGACGCAGAACGCAACTAATTTTATAAATCCCATAACTTTTGAAACATTGACAAAGCATAAATGCCTTATAGATACATTTGACCGTAATTTTGAATTCAGCGTTGAACACGTTGCACTTGCAAAAGCGGCGGACGTGGTTATGATTGCACCGGCGAGTGCAAATGTAATCGGCAAGATTGCAAACGGTATCGCCGACGATATGCTTACAACCACTGTTATGGCTTGTCCTTGCAAGAAAATTGTGTCACCTGCTATGAATCATAATATGTTCCATAACCCTATCGTGCAGGATAACATTGAAAAGCTGAAGCATTACGGCTATGAAATAGTTGAACCGGCGCACGGTATGCTTGCAAACGGTGATATGGGTGACGGCAGAATGCCTGATGAAGAACTTTTGTTTGAATACATTGTTAAAGAGATTGCATTTGAAAAAGATATGACAGGTAAAAAAGTGCTTGTTACAGCCGGTGCAACTGTAGAGGCTATCGACCCTGTGAGATTCATAACAAACCATTCGAGCGGAAAAATGGGTTTTGCACTTGCAAAGAACGCAATGCTAAGAGGTGCGGACGTGACGCTTGTTATGGGTAAATGCGACAGTGAGCCTCCTGTGTTTGTGAATACGGTTAAGGTGCAGAGTGCGAAAGATATGTATGACGCGGTAATAGAACGTGCCGACAGTATGGATATAATCGTTAAGGCGGCGGCAGTGGCTGATTACAGACCTAAGAACGTAAGCAGTGAAAAGGTAAAAAAACAGGACGGTAATATGTCGATTGAGCTTGAACGTACGGACGATATATTAAAAACTCTCGGTGAAAGAAAAAACGGTCAATTTATCTGCGGTTTCTCTATGGAAACAGAAAATATGCTTGAAAATTCAAGAAAGAAACTTGAAAAGAAAAATTGTGATATGATTGTCGCAAATAATCTTAAACAAGACGGTGCAGGCTTTGGCGGTAATACAAATATCGTGACGCTTATAACAAAAGATGATGAAGTTCAGCTTGAAAAGATGACAAAAGATGAAGTTGCGGAAAAGATATTTGATTTCATTTTGAGTAGATAGGAAGCAGATTATGTACGGATACGAAACGTTCCACGAGGATTTGATGAAAAATTTAATAGAATCGGTGCATAACGGCGCAAGCTCACACGCGTATATATTTGAGGGTGAAAAGGGCTTGGGTGTACTCAATTCCGCCAGACTTTTTGCGGCGGCATTGACATGCAAAAATACAGGTGTCGCACCTTGCGGAAGTTGTCAGAATTGCGTAGAATCAAAAGCGGACACAAACCCCGATATAATTTATGTTCGGCCGAAAGCCGATAAAAAAAGTATCGGTGCAAAAGATATGCGTAAACTTGAGGAGGATGTGGCTGTAAAGCCGTTTAATTCAAAGCATAAGGTTTATATATTTGAGGACGCGTCTTTGCTTACCGAGGAGGCACAAAACACGTTTTTAAAAACGTTTGAAGAACCGCCGGAATACGCAGTATTCATCTTGATAACAGAAAACTCCGCTTCCCTATTGCAGACAATTTTATCACGTTTTACGCTTGTGCATTTTCCGTCTGTGTCTGACGTGATTATGGAGAAGTATATAAGTGAAAAATATCCCGAAGAAAAGGAACGCTTGCCGTTTTTGATTAAGTATTGTGCAGGTGTGCCGGGAGTGGCTGACAATATTATAAATGATGAAAACTTTGAAAAAGTGAGAACATCCTCACTTGAAAATTTATTTTCGGTATTGTCAACAGACAGAAGTTCGGCATTCGTTGTGAAGAAGTATCTTGATGAAAATAAAGATAAGGCTGAAAATATATTCGTTTTTTGGCTTGCATATCTGCGTGATATAATTCTTATGCAATCGCAAGCACCGAATATGATTATTAATATTGATAAAAAAGATACATTAAGACAGCTTGCGGCTAAGTATGATACCGATTATTTGATGAATATGTCAAAGCGTGTAATAAAAGCAAAAAATATGTTGGCACGATATGTGAGTTTAAAAGCCATTTCGCTGTGGTTGTCGCTAAAATCCGCATAAAACGCGGTATTTCTATAAAAATTATTTTTGTTAGTATTTTTTCTGTTTTTGTTGACAATTTATTACATATGTGGTATAATAAATTTACCGTTTAAAAGAATATTAGATAAGGAGGAAAATTTTAATGAAATCTGTAGGAATCGTTAGAAAGGTTGATGAACTTGGCCGTATTGTCATTCCGGTAGAACTAAGGAGAAAGTTTGGAATCGACATTAAGGATTCAATGGAAATTTATACAGAAGATAACTGTATAATCCTAAAGAAGTATGAACCTTCGTGCATATTCTGTGGCGATGCAAAGAATATATTCCAATTCAACGGTAAGAATATTTGCCCTGAGTGTGCTAAAAAGATTAACGGCTATGTAGCTGAATAATCATATCAAAAATAAGAACCGCTTAGTCTGATGCGGTTCTTTTTTTGTGTTGATAATAACTTTAAATTGTGGATAAAGTATTTTTTAGTACGATTTAATGTTGATAAAATGTTAAAATACAACATTCTATATCAACATACAAGGCTCCCCTTGAGGGGAGCTGTCGCATTACGATTGAGTGGTGGCTTTATATTGTGATATACCAATCGGGCGACCAATGATCGCCCCTACATACGGTACCTCAATACATAAGGGAGCTGTCGCGTGGCTTTATATAGATATATAAAGCGGGCGACCAATGATCGCCCCTACGCACGTTACCTCAATACACAAATGGCTCCCCTTGAGGGGAGCTGTCTCATCGCGACTAAGGGGTGGCATATCTAAATGTTATACCAATCGTGCGACCAATGATCGCCCCTACACACGTTACCTCAATACACAAGGGAGCTGTCGCACCGCGACTGAGGGGTAGCTATTATAGCATATATATATTATTAAAACTTCTCAAATCCTATGAGTCTGTAAAACAGATACTCTCCCCTATCTTGACATCAATAATAAAAGAACAAAAAAAAGATGTTACCGAAGTAACATCTTTTTGAATAATCAAATCAGTAAAGCTTACGCTTCTTCGATTTCAGAAACGACACCTGAACCTACTGTTCTACCACCTTCACGGATAGCGAAACGTAGACCCTTTTCGATAGCGATTGGAGTGATAAGTTCAACTTCCATCTTTACGTTATCGCCAGGCATACACATTTCTGTGCCTTCTGGAAGTGTGATAACACCAGTAACGTCAGTTGTTCTGAAATAGAACTGAGGTCTGTAGTTGTTGAAGAATGGTGTATGACGGCCACCTTCGTCCTTTGTTAGTACGTAAACTTCGCCCTTAAACTTTGTGTGTGGGTGAATTGTACCAGGCTTAGAAAGAACCTGACCTCTTTCGATTTCGTTTCTCTGAACACCACGAAGTAGTGCACCGATGTTGTCGCCGGCTTCAGCGTAGTCAAGAAGCTTTCTGAACATTTCGATACCTGTAACAACAACTTTTCTCTTTTCGTCTGTAAGACCAACGATTTCAACTTCGTCGTTAAGGTTTAGCTGACCTCTTTCAACTCTACCTGTAGCAACTGTACCACGACCTGTGATTGAGAAAATGTCTTCGATAGGCATTAGGAATGGAAGGTCTGACTTTCTTTCAGGAGTTGGGATGTATCTGTCAACTTCGTCCATAAGGTCAAGAATACACTTGTATTCAGGAGCGTTAGGATCTGTTGAATCACATTCAAGTACCTGAAGAGCTGAACCTGAAACGATTGGAGTATCGTCGCCAGGGAAGTCATATTCGTTAAGAAGTTCTCTGATTTCCATTTCAACAAGTTCCATAAGTTCTGGATCGTCAACCTGGTCAGCCTTGTTCATGAATACAACGATATAAGGAACGCCAACCTGTCTTGATAGAAGGATGTGTTCTCTTGTCTGAGGCATTGGACCGTCAGCAGCTGAAACAACAAGGATAGCGCCGTCCATCTGAGCAGCACCTGTGATCATGTTCTTTACGTAGTCAGCGTGTCCCGGGCAGTCAACGTGAGCATAGTGACGTGTGTCTGTTTCGTACTCAACGTGAGCTGTTGAGATAGTGATACCTCTTTCTCTTTCTTCCGGAGCCTTATCGATCATGTCGTAAGCTTCGAATTGAGCCTGACCCTTAAGAGCCAATACCTTTGTGATAGCAGCTGTTAGAGTTGTCTTACCATGGTCAACGTGACCGATAGTACCAATGTTAACATGCGGCTTAGTTCTTTCAAATTTCTCTTTTGCCATTGTAGAAATTCCTCCTTAAAATATTTTATATACATTAATAAACTTATTGTACAATCTTTTGGTGAAAAAATCAAGTATTTTTTCAATAAATTTATAAATTATTAAAATTTAAACGGCGAAAGTAGGAGAAGATCCTACTTACCGTATAAAATTCAATTAGTTCTTTGCACGTTCGTTCATAATCTTTTCTTGAACAGACTTCGGAACTTCGCTGTAGTGTGAAGGTTCCATTGAGTACTGTCCACGTCCCTGTGTACCTGAACGAAGAACTGTAGCATAACCAAACATTTCTGCAAGTGGCACGTCAGCTGTTACCTGAGTAACACCGCCGCTGCGTGATTCTTGCTGTTTAACCATACCACGTCTTGATGAAAGGTCACCGATAACGAAACCAAGGTATTCGTCAGGAACGATAACATTAACAAGCATGATAGGCTCCTTAATAACAGGATCAGCCTTCTTCATACCTTCCTTGAACGCCATAGAAGCGGCAATCTTAAATGCCATTTCTGATGAGTCGACTTCATGATATGAACCGTCATATAGGGTTGCCTTAACGTCAACTACGTTGTAACCTGCAAGTACACCAGACTGCATAGCACCTTGGATACCTGCGTCAACAGCAGGGATATATTCCTTAGGAATAGCACCGCCGACGATTGCATTAACGAATTCATAACCTGCACCTTCTTCAAGCGGCTCAAGTTTAAGAAGTACGTGACCGTACTGACCTTTACCACCTGATTGACGAGCATATTTATGTTCGATATTAACTGCTTTTCTGATAGCTTCTCTGTAAGAAACTTGAGGTTCACCAACGTTAGCCTCAACCTTAAACTCACGAAGAAGTCTGTCAACGATAATTTCAAGGTGAAGTTCACCCATACCTGCGATGATTGTTTGACCTGTTTCCTCATCTGTGTAAGTCTTGAATGTTGGATCTTCTTCTGCAAGTTTTGCAAGAGCGATACCCATCTTTTCTTGACCTGCCTTAGTCTTAGGCTCGATAGCAACACGGATAACCGGTTCAGGGAAGTCCATAGACTCAAGGATAATTGGGTGCTTTTCATCACAAAGTGTTTCACCTGTTGTTGTATTTTGTAGACCAACAGCTGCAGCTATATCACCTGAGTAAACTATATCAAGGTCTTCTCTGTGGTTAGCGTGCATTTGTAGAATTCTACCCATTCTTTCTCTCTTACCCTTGCATGAGTTCAATACATATGAACCTTTTTCAAGAGTACCTGAGTATACTCTGAAGAAACAAATCTTACCAACGAATGGGTCAGTTGCAATCTTGAATGCAAGAGCAGCGAACGGAGCGTCGTCTGATGACGGTCTTTCGTCCTCTTCGTCTGTATCAGGATTTACACCCTTGATAGCAGGTACATCTACCGGTGAAGGCATGTACTCAATAACTGCGTCAAGAAGCATTTGAACACCCTTGTTTCTGTAAGCTGTTCCGCAAAGCATAGGAACGATTTCATTATTGATAGTAGCTTTTCTCAAAGCTGCCTTTAATTCGTTAACTGAAATTTCCTCATCGCTAAGGAACTTTTCAAGTAAAGCTTCATCTGTTTCACAGATTGCTTCAACCATTGCCTGATGATATTCTTCAGCTTTTTCCTGCATATCAGCCGGAATAGCGTCCTTATGGAACTTTGTTCCAAGTTCATCATCATAAATTTCAGCGTCCATGTTCATAAGGTCGATGATACCTACGAAAGTATCTTCGGCACCGATTGGAAGCTGGATTGGCACACCGTTAGCGTTTAGTCTTTCGTGTACCATGTTTACAACATTATAGAAGTCAGCACCCATGATGTCCATCTTATTAACGAAAATCATACGAGGTACGTTATAATCATCAGCTTGACGCCAAACAGTTTCTGACTGAGGCTCAACACCGCCCTTAGCACACATAACTGTTACTGAACCGTCCAAAACTCTTAGAGATCTTTGAACTTCAACTGTAAAGTCAACGTGTCCAGGGGTATCAATGATATTAATTCTGTTCTTTATACCCTTAAAAGGACCTTCTTTTGGTTGCCAGAAACATGTTGTAGCAGCTGAAGTAATTGTAATACCACGCTCTTGTTCCTGAGCCATCCAGTCCATAGTAGCACCGCCATCGTGTGTTTCACCGATTTTGTGGTTGATACCTGTGTAGTACAGAATTCTTTCTGTTGTAGTAGTTTTACCGGCATCGATATGAGCCATGATACCGATATTTCTTGTATTTTCAAGTGAATATTGTCTACCCAAAATAATTTCCTCCTTTCAACAAAGGTAAAAATAGTGTATCTGTCGAAATCCGCATAGGGGCAATGCAAAAGTGCCTGTCCCCTATTATATGCGATTTTCGGGTTAAATTTCAAAGTTAAGCGATTTGTTTAAAAAACAAATTACCATCTGTAGTGAGCGAAAGCCTTGTTAGCTTCAGCCATCTTGTGAGTATCTTCACGTTTCTTAACTGAACCGCCTGTACCGTTGATAGCGTCAACGATTTCGTTTGCAAGTCTTTCCTTCATTGTCTTTTCGTTACGTTCTCTTGAGTAACGAGTAAGCCATCTTAGACCCAATGTTTGGCGTCTTTCCGGACGAACTTCCATAGGAACTTGGTATGTTGCACCACCCACACGTCTTGCTTTTACTTCAAGAACCGGCATGATGTTATCCATAGCTTCCTGGAATGCTTCAAGTGCGTCCTTACCTGTCTTTTCTGCTACGATATTGAATGCATCATAAACTATTTTCTGAGCAACACCCTTTTTACCGTCAAGCATAATGTTGTTTATAAGCTTTGTTACAACAACGTTATTGTATATCGGATCAGGTAGCACTTCTCTTTTTGCTATAAAACCTTTTCTTGGCACTTTACTTCCCTCCTTCATAAATTAGCGTTTTCCTCTGTCAAATCTCACTGCAAATACTTGATGCAATTTGCAAATATCGGCGTTACAAATACTCGGAATACACAAAGTAGTCCTGCGTTTTATGCTTTAATATTTATCAAATTTCATCTGCGTCTTTTCAGCGATATTTTCCGACGGAAAACTACTGTGACAGAAAACAAATATAATATATGTTTTCCCCTTAATGACATCACAGGTACTCGGAGTTTATTCTTTCAAAACCCCGTGGTGCTATTCGAATATATAATAATATAACTCGATATGCACTTGTGATATGCGCGTATTAGTTAATTACGCGACATTATTTCTTTTCCTTTGGCTTCTTGGCACCATACTTACTTCTTGACTGAAGACGTCCGTTTACACCCTGAGCATCAAGAGTACCTCTGATAATGTGGTATCTTGTACCAGGAAGGTCACGTACTCTTCCACCTCTGATAAGCACAACGCTATGTTCTTGTAGGTTGTGACCTATACCCGGAATGTAAGCTGTTACTTCGATACCGTTTGTAAGCTTAACTCTGGCAATCTTTCTTAGAGCTGAGTTAGGCTTCTTAGGTGTAGCAGTTCTTACAGCTGTACATACGCCTCTTTTTTGAGGTGAACTCTTGTCAGTAGTCTTCTTCTTTAGAGAGTTTAGACTCTTTTGAAGAGCTGGAGCAGTAGATTTCTTCTTTGATGTCTTTCTACCTGTTCTAACCAATTGATTAAATGTAGGCATATCGTGTTACACTTCCTTTCATAAAATTTTATATATTATCGCATATCATTAAGATATGTAATAAACTACTTTAATACGACGGCACAGCTTGCACCGACTTCAATTTTGCACATATTCCCCAATTCCTTCATTGTAGAAATGAAGAACACAGGAGTATTGCTTTGCATAGCAATTTTGCTTACTCCGTCTTTAATATGGTCGTCACAGTCTTTGGCAACAAAGACTTTAGAGGCTTTGTTTTCATTTAAAGCTCTTACAGCTTGTTTATAACCAACCTGCAACTTTGACCTTTCGGCATCACCAATCATGGTTTTGTCACACTCCGTATCTGAAAAATTGTACTTTGTCAAGTGTATTATTTATGACACACTCAACTTATCAGATTATATATAAAAAAACTACATTTGTCAATAGTTTTTTAAAAGAAAATCGTTGATTTTACAAAGTGTTTTAAATGAGTCTGTAATATTTGTAACTTTATTACAAAATGTGACAAGAAAACTGTAAAAATGTCGTTTTTATTTTGATAATATTAAAAAAAGATAACAAATAGGTTTTAGTATTATTATTGTAAATCTGTCGAAATCGATTTTGAGTAGAAATGTTACATACGTTTAAAGAATGTTTCAGAACCGTTACTTGCTTGTAATGTACTTGTAATCTTTGGTTAACTTGCACAATACAATATTTGGTACAAAGAAGGGTAAAACAATCAAAATATTGAGCAAAAAAGACGAAAAACTATGATTTTTGACATAATTATAAGCGGTTTGAAACAATTTTGAAAAAAACTATTGACTATTTTGTCATAATGACTTAAAATAAAACTGAGTAATTTTACCATAAAGGTAAATTCTATTATGAAAATTGCATAAAGTCACATCATGAAGTTAGGGGAGAAAATAATGAGACTTGGCAAAAAAACAAGCAGAGCTATATCAATAGCATTGCTGGCAGCAATGGCATCGACATCATTACCGCAAGTGGATGTAATTGCTGCGGTGAAAAACGGAATGTTCTTATCCGTATCATATACAGATAAGGATGGAAACAATAATAAAGAAGGGACTGAAAATACCGTCCCGGATGAATCAGAACAATCAGAAGGCGCAGAACCTGTTCAAAATGAAGAGACAGGGGCTGCGTCTAATAGTGGTGTTCAGGAAAATTCTGAAGAACAAACATCAAATAACACAAGTGGTTCATCACAAAATAATGCTGCCAACTCAAATTCTTTCCGAGAAACTTCATATAATAATGGTTATTCTTCATACAATGGTGATTATGACAGTTCAGAGACTTCTATAACTGAAAATCCGCTTACTGCCGGAAACAGAGTTAGTGATTTTATAACATTGGATAAGCAAGCGATAGGATTTACTAAAGTGGGTGATGTTGTATCTGTTACAGCGTCGCTTGCAGAAAATAAGGATGACGAGATAGTTTGGAGAGTTGCAGATCCTACAATATTGCTTATAAAATCAACATCTGTTGACGGAAAAAACAGTACAGCTCAAATTGAATGGATTGGCGGTACAGAAACAACAAAATTCTTTGCAGGATTAAAATCGGATCCTGACGAATACACAGAAGGTACAGCTATGCTGTTTGATAATAATTCAAGCAGTGAGCAAAGCGATACAAACGAAAATAAAGAATTAAAGAGAGAGTTTGAATCGCCGGAAGTAGAAGAATTCCTAAGAGAAATGCAAAAAGAAGGTCTTTCACAAGAAAATTCGGATTACGACCTTTCAAAACTAAGTGATGAAAATAAAGAAAATAACAGTGAAGAAACAGAGCGAAAAAATAGTACATCATTGGAATTATTTGATTCAGAAAAAATTTCACAAAAGTTAGAAGAAAATCAATTATCGGAAGAAAACAACACAGAAAATAATGAAGTAAAAAATGATGAATCAAATTCAGAAGAAAAAACAACAGAAAATGTAGAAAATACAACAACTTCTGATGATGAAAAATCAGAAAATCAAAACGAAAATGACAGAGTTTCTTCCTATTATAATAGCACTTCTGATAGTGAAGAAAAACAGACTAAAACAGAAACATCAGTTGAAACAAAAACAGTAACAGAAACTGTTCAAGAAAAGAGCACACAAAATGTTAATCGCGAAACTGTTGTTAAGCAAACTGTATCAACAGAAATACTTAGCACAGAGCAAACAGGCGGTACGGTTACAAAGACTGTTGAAAAACAAGTTCCTAAACAAGTAACTAAGAACGTTGAGGAAACTGTTGAGCGTGAGGTCGAGCGTGAAATAGTTAACGAAAACGGAGAAACAGAAACTGTTACAGAAACAATCGAAGATACAATCACAACTCCTGTTGTTGAAACTGTTTATGAAACAGTAGAAGAAACGGTTGAAGAAGAAACACCAATCGAAACTCAATATACAGTAAGAGAAACAACAACAACAGAAACAACAACAACAGAAACTGTTACAGATGAAAAAGGCAATGTAATTTCATCAAAGGTAGTTGATAATTCAACATCAACATCTTCAAGAGATTATACAACAACAGAAATGCCGAGCACAGAAACAAAGACATCAACATCAACTTCTTCATCGTCAGATACTGTTGAAAATGTTACAGGAAAAGAAGTTGAAAAAACAGTAACAAATGTTGTCGAAAAAGAAGTTACAGTTGACTCAGCAAATAATGAATCAGTCAATAAGAATGAAACAATTTCAGAAAACACTGAAAACGTAAATTCAAATGACAAGATTAATGTTGATGAAATTATTGAATTTGCGTCAGACGATAATGCAAATGATAATTCACAAACAACAGAAACAATCACACCGGCTGAATCAACAACAGAAGTTACATCAACAAGCAATTCATCAACAACAATGTATGCAATCGAGCCGAAACAGACATCTGAAACTTCGGAGTCGTTAGCAAAAGTTGATATAACAGAAATAAATGAAAAGCTTGTTGCAAATTATAACATTTCAGTTTTGAGTGACAGCGGTGGAACTTCAGCGGTGAGTGATCCAAATGAAATAATCAATGGTTCAGCGGTAAGCGATCTTGAAGGAATAGATACGATTGAAATTCGTGTCGGAGAAAAGAGAACCTTGGGTGACATTTTACCGGACAAAGGATTGCAGTCATCACTTACAGCAACAAACACGACAATTCTTGATTCAAGATTGGCAACAGTTCTTCAAGAAGGTTCATACGCATCAGGTGTTACAATTACCGGCGTACAAGAAGGACGTACAAGAATTACAGCTCAAATCGGCGGTAAGTTCAGAATATTCAATCTTGAAGTTTATGGAAGTAGAAATAACGTCGTACTTCCTACTGCAGTTCCAATGGTTGTGGCAAACGGAAGTTTCACTTTGGCATTAAAGAGTGACGGTACAGTTTGGGGTTGGGGTCTTGCAGGTGACCATCAACTTGGTAACTTGAAAGTTACAGGCGATACTCAAAATACTCCGTATAAAATTGAAATCAAGGAAAACGGAAAATTGTCACCGTTGACAAATATCAAACATATCGCTGTCGGTGATGCACATGCACTTGCAGTAAATGGTGACGGACGAGTTTATGCTTGGGGTCTTAACCGTAACGGTCAATTAGGTAGCGGTTATAAAATTACAGGTTCAAATCCGGCTTATGTTTTGACCGCTGCAAATACTCCGCTTGAAAATATCAAATATGTAGCAGCTGGAAATTTTAGTTCATATGCTATCAGCGCAGACGGTAAAATTTATTCATGGGGTTCAAATATTTACGGACAACTTGGTAACGGTCAATACGGCGGAAATGAAATAGAAAATAATGGATATGACAGTGACGTTGTATATGCAACAGAAATTTCGGTTGACGCTGACGGAAATGATTTTTCAAACATCATAAAAATAGCGGCAGGCATTTCTCATGTACTTGCATTGAAAAATGATGGTAATTTATATGTATGGGGAACAAACAGTGACTCATTACTTGTAAGCACTTCAACAGAAGATGTGTTACCATTACCTTCCAAAATGGAACTTAGTGTTGACGGACAAGTTCTTGATGTAGCAGCCGGCGGTGGTACTAATTCATCAGGTTCATCAGGTGACGAAGGTAAACAACAATTAAGATTCCATTCAATGATTTTGACAAATACAGGAAGTGTATATGTTTGGGGTCATAATGAAGAAAATACATTAGGTAAAGATGACAATAACAATTCAAGTGAAATAGAAAAACTTGAATCTATAAAAAATGTTATCAGCATCAATGCCGCAAGATATAATTCATCTGCAATAACATCAGATGGTAAAGTTTATACTTGGGGTAGAAATGACGAAGGTCAGATTGGTAATGTAAATGTTGCATCGAGAACTAACGAGCCGATGAATGTAATGGCTGGAGCAACAAATTCTGAAGATGAAGAAAGCTCACTTGAAAATATAGTTGCTATTGCAATCGGCGCAAACCATATGACTGCATTGAGATTAGACGGTAAAGTTTATTCATGGGGTACTGATATGTTAGGTCAGTTGGGTGACGGACGTAACGGTTACGAATATGAAAAAGTAGATTTGCCGGTTCTTACAGGTACAGCTGCAAGCAACTCACTAATAATGGATCATGTAAAAGTAGTGTCTGCTGATACAAATGAAATTGCCGGTGAGTATGAGAGCAGTGAATCAATGCCTGAAATCATAACAATCACTGATGCTCAAAAAGTAAAAATTGAAATTCCTGAAATTAAAAAATATTATAAGTCAGGATTTAACCTAATAGAAAACGATCAAAAATTTGATATTACTTCAGCTACAATTTTTTCATCTTCAAATGAAAAAATTGCCGGAGTATCTGCTGATACAGTTGAGATTAATTGGGAAACTGTTTCACCGGTATCTTTGGAAAATGGTGGAGAAAGAGGAATAGTAGAAATCAAAGCTGAAAATGAAGGTTTCTATGGAATATTAAAAGTTCATGTTAAAGCACCTAATGAATTTACAACTCCTATGATTGCGTCAGGTGAAAATTTCACAATTGCATTGAAATCAGATGGTAGTGTTTGGGCTTGGGGTGATAATACATATGGTCAACTTGGTAACGGTAACTTTGAAAGTTCACAAGGACCTATTCCGGTTTTGGCAGTAGACGCAACTAAAAAACTTAGTGGTGTATTTAAGATTGCAGCAGGAAAATATCATGCACTTGCTATGACAAGTGATGGTGCAGTTTTGGCTTGGGGCTTGAACGATAACGGTCAACTTGGTAATAACAGTACAACAAACCAAAATGTACCTGTTAAGGTTTTTGGTGGTGAACATAGTAGTGTTAACGGTTTTATAACTCTTGCAAATGATATAGCTGCAGGCGGTAAGCACTCGTTGGTAGCTTTGTCAACAGGTGCGGTTTATGCTTGGGGTGCTAACAATCATGCTCAGCTTGGTAATACAAGAGATGAAAATGATATTACAAGTACGTCTAAGGAATTAACACCTGTAAGAGTTATCCAGGGCGCGTCGGCAGAAGATGGCTCAAGTGCATATATAGACAGTGCAGTAGCAGTAGCTGCCGGTGAAAATCATTCATTGGCTTTACTTGGAGCAAATACAGAAGTACCTGATATGGATCGTGTTGTTTTGACATGGGGTGCAAACAATTATGGTCAAATGGGTAGTGACATTATAGTTGGCGATGGTGAAGTTTCAAGCGAACCTTCTGATGAGGCTTGGAATCAACTTGTTCCGACTGAATTGTCAGCCGATGGTACAATCATAACAAATATCGGAGCAATAGCTGCCGGTAAAAACCATTCTGTACTATTGGAATATTCTGTTGACGGTACAGGTGGCAAAGTTTATACAGTTGGTTCAAATGAATACGGTCAACTTGGACGTAACAGCACAAGTAAATTTTTGTCAGACGTTACTCCTTTAGCATCAAGTGATGTAACAGACAACGTTGTTGACGAGAAAAAGGATAGTATTACAACTGTAACAGGAATTGCTGCCGGTGGTAATAATACAATAATTATAGATGCAGAAGGCAATGTTTATAATTTTGGTGATAATCGTCACGGACAACTTGGTATGGGTAGCGTAGGCGGAAGTAAAAATGTTGCCGTATCAAATAACAATTTCTCAGAGAATGGTCAGGCAATAGCCGCAGGTTCACAAAGTGGATTTGTAATGAAAAAAGATGGTTATGTTTGGGCGTTCGGATATAATAGTGACGGTCAGTTGGGTGACTTATCTCGTGAAGATAGCAGTGTACCTGTTTTGGTTGGATCGGGCGCAGAAGATGTTCTTCAATTATCTGTAACAGTTCCGACTTCTGATGGTGGCACTAAAGATATAGTAAATCCAAACACTGTAACTGTAAATAAAAACCAGACAATTAAAGCTAATGGCGGAAACATTATTTCACTTAGAGGCTTTAATCTTATTGTCAATGACGATGAAGTTAAGAAAGCAACATCAATAACATATTCATCATCAGATGATAGTGTAGTTTCTGTAAACGGAACTACAATTACAGCAGTTTCCAAGGGGATTGCTGTAATTAAAGCGGTTTCTTCTACAGGTGTAGTAGGAATGTTTGTTGTACATGTAAATGACCTTTCAGAAGATGCTTTCTATACAGAACCAATGGTTTCTGCCGGAGAAAACTTCTCAGTTGCATTAAAATCAGACGGTACTGTTTGGACATGGGGTGAAAATAAGAACGGTCAACTTGGTAATGGTACAAAAGGCGACGGAACAAGCCAATATTCACCTGTTCAGGTAGTAGGTGTAAGCGGAACAAGCGACAGTGTACTTAAAAATATTGTTGCAGTAGCTGCCGGAGATACTCACGCAGTTGCACTTAGTGTAAATGGTGAAGTGTATACATGGGGCGGCAATATGTATGGTCAACTTGGTAATGGTACAAGCGGTATCGAATCAGCAATCGAAGGTGACGAAGAAGAAGTTCATGATGCTGTTGAATTTGATGAAAATACAGGTTACTATACAATTTATGCGGCAGAAGGATTAGAAAAAGTACGCGAAGTTCTTGATGGAAAATTTATTCTTGGTAAAGATATAACACTATCAAGCGCTTTCGCTCCTATAGGTGACGCTGACAAACCATTTACAGGTATTTTCGATGGTAACGGATATAGAATAAACAATCTAAATGTATCTTCATCAGCTACAGGAACAAATATTGGTGATAATAAAACATCAGTATCAGCAATGTTTGCTGTAAATAACGGTACAATTCAAAATGTAATTCTTAATAGTATTTCAGTAAGCAATACCACTTTAGAGGTGGAAGATAATGACATGTCAGTGCCGGCATATTCAATTTCAGCAGGTCTTGTTGGATTTAATGACGGAACTGTTTCAAATTCGGGTATAGTTTTAGGTCAAATATCTTCATATAACTTGAGTGGTGGTTTAGTTGCTTATAATGGTGAACACGGCACGATTTCAAATGTATATAACAGAGCTGATGTTAGAGTTGTAAACAGTGAAACAAGTGTAAGCATAAAATATGCCGGTGGTATTACAGCCGTAAACCTTGGCAATATTTTCCGTGCTTATAATTCAGGAAGTGTAAGCGGAACATCTGACATATCAGGTGTTGCAGGTATTTCTGCGTCTAATATGGCAGAGTCATCGGCAGATGCTCAGGCAGGTGTGGAATATGGTATTGCTTACACATATACAAATAATGGAACAGTAGTAGGTGTTGGTAATGAGGCTGCCGCATCTTTAGCAAATGCTGATTTGACAGATTCTTCAATATATGCAGGTTGGAATTTTGAAGATGGCAGTGGTGTATGGTCATTTACAAATAAGTATGATGAAAATGACAAATTGCCAATATTGCAAATTGAACAAGGTCCACCGGCAGCACCGGCAGAAACAGATTACACAACTAAGGATAGTGGTGTACCTGTTACAATCGTGTCAGAAGACGGAAAAGAAATCGGAAAAATTTCTGCAATCGCGGCAGGTGGCAATCATACATTAGTTTTGACAGAAGACGGTTATGTTTACTCATTTGGTAGTAACGGTAACGGTCAACTTGGCGTGGGTAGCAATGGATATGATTCAACTACATCTCTTGCTAAGTATAAAACAAAAGCTACAAAAGTTTTAGGCGGTCGTAGTGCAAGCAGTGACATATATTTGTCAAATATTATAAGAATTTCAGCCGGAAAAGAATTCAGCTCGGCATTAAAGTCGAACGGTATGGTTGTTACATGGGGTAATAATGATAATGGTCAACTTGGTATTAATGTAAATGGATTAAGAAATCAACCGGTCAAAGTTATAACAAACAATAGTAATCCTCTTGAAAATATAACAGATATTTCATTGGGTGCAAATCATGTTCTTGCACTTGCATTTGACAACTCATTATATGCGTGGGGTGCAAATGATCGCAGACAACTTGCTTCAAGCACAAAGGATATAGTTCCTGTTCCTGAAAAAATAACAATTTCGGGAAAAATCAAAACTATAGCTGCCGGCGGACAACATTCTGCAATTATGACAACTCTTGACGGAAGTGAAGACACTGCCGTTTTGACATGGGGTGATAATGAATACGGTCAACTTGGTATCAAAGATGCTAATAACGATATATCAAGAAATGCGACACCGACTCGTGTAAATAAAGGTATAACTGTTGATAGTACAGACGATTATTTGATTAACGTAATCGGTTTAAGTACAGGCGGTTCACATACTGTTGTAATCAAGGACGATGGATATGTATATTCGTGGGGTTTGAATGAAAGCGGACAAATCGGTGATATTTCAAATGAAACAAGACGTACTCCTGTTTTAACCGGTGACAGAGAAGCACGTGTGCTTATGATGCAAAAAATTACTGCGAAGAAAGCAGACGGTTCAGTTGCAAAAGAGTACACCGGAAATGACGTGCCGGTAGAAATTACAATAGAAAACAATGGTTCTTTGGAAATTGACGCCGCAGAAACGATTGAAAAATACCTAAGCGGTTTCAATATGCTAAAGAGCGTTACAGAATCAAAGACAGCTGATTCTACAAAGATTGAATTTGCAACTTCTGATGATACAGTTGCATTAATTAATCAATTGGGAGTTGTATCAGCAACTAATAAAATAGGTAAAGCTACAATTATATTAAGAAATACTGATACAAATTATATCGGTTCAATAATTGTAAACGTAACAGAAAGTATTGCACTTCCTAAAGTTGACTCAGGTGTAGACTTTGCCGTTGCACTTTCTGCAAGCGGACTTGTATATACTTGGGGTAAAAATTCAATCGGTCAACTTGGTATAGATACTGCAACAACATACAGACCAATTCCACAAGCTTTAGTTGGTATTCCTCAAATGACAACTATTGCGGCAGGTGATGACTTTGTAGTTGCACTTGATGTAGACGGAAATATATGGACATGGGGTAATAACGAAAATGGACAGCTTGGCAGAGGCGACATCGGCGAGGCTTATTCGGCAACCCCTCAAATGCTTAGTGTACAGGCAAATTCACAAGATGTTAAATTTATAAATGTGGCTGCCGGAAAAGATTTTGCATTTGCATTGACAACTTCAGGTAGCGTATATTCTTGGGGTACAAGTAGCAGAGGTCAATTAGGCAACGGTGCTACTTCAAATTCAAATGTACCAAAATCAGTTGTTAAGGGCGCAAGTGCAAGTAGTTCAGCTGTACTTGAAGATGTTATCAAAGTTACTGCCAGTGATAATTTTGCGGCAGTATTGAAGAGAAACGGCGACATATTTGTATGGGGTGACAACACTGTTGGTCAGCTTGGTAATGTGTCAGACGGAACTCAGAAAAATGTACCTGTACAGGTATGGAACGGTGAATATGTATCCGAAAATGATACATTTATTCATAATGCAGTTGACGTTGCTATTGGCGGTAACAGTGCGGCTGCAATTATACAAGAAAATAAGACAACAAGTGATGAAAGCGGAGCTGTTTCAAATGAACTTGCAAATGTAGTATATACTTGGGGTTCAAATAATAGTGGACAACTTGGTGCATCAAAAGAAGACAATTTTGTAAATTCACCTGTAAAGGTTGATTTGGACGATGTACGCAGTGTTGCTGTAGGTAATGAACATATGCTTGCACTTACAAAAGATGATGAAGTGTATGCTTGGGGTTCAAACAGTAACGGACAACTTGGTGTAGGTAATATAACAACAACATCATCTCCGATTCCTGTTGAAGTTAAAAACGGAGAAACTTTGGCACACGAACAATTTGGTGAAGTGTACCTTCTTGGTGCCGGTAAAGATTTTTCAATGGCTGTCAAGTCAAGCGGTAAAGTGTACGCTTGGGGTTCAAATAACAACGGACATATCGGTGATTATTCAAAGGGAAATAAAGTATATCCTACACAAGTAGGTGAAAAGGAATCTAACAGTCTTGTTGTTAAAGAAACAATTCTTGAAAAATATGACGGTACTGTTGATACTACAACTTATAAAAATGTACTTCCGTCAGAATTAAGTATGATTTATAGGAATAGTAGCAGTTATGACGTTTTAAAGATAAATGTAAATGAAATCTATTCAAATATATACGGTAACTTTAACTTGTTCGACGCGCAAGGACTAAACCTTATTAAACTTACCGGTGTTGATAAGAGCAATTTCTCATTGCTAAATCCAAAACTATTTACTTTGGATGTTGAAACAGCAGCAGACGGAACTACATATGTTGTTATAACTCCGAACCAAAACCATAAATTCGGAACAACAACACTAACAATTAAAGTAGGTGATTATACAAAGAATGTAATGCTAACACTAAGACCGGAAGGTCAACTTTACGCCCCGATGGTTGCAACAGGTGAGGATTTTACTGTTGCACTAAAAGGTGACGGTAGTGTATGGACTTGGGGTATAAATAATTACGGTCAACTTGGTGATGGTACATATATAAATAGAGCGTATCCGGTTCAAGTAACATTGTCGATAGACGAAGAAACAGGTGTTCGTGATTATATTTCAGACATAAAGAGAATAGCAGCCGGTGAAAGATTTGTGCTTGCACTAAGAAATGACGGTTTATTGTATGCTTGGGGTGATAATACTTCAGGTCAGCTTGGTGTGGAAATAAATAACGAAACAACAGAAGACGGTACAGCTATTGAGGATTCAAGATCTCTACCTGTAGAAGTCGATTTGACTGATGGCGTTGATTTCACAGAAATTACAGACATCGCCGCAGGTAAGAACCATACTGTAATTGTTTTAAATAATGACACTGTTTACACATGGGGCGATAATACATACGGACAACTTGGTACAGGTGAAAATGGTTCATATATTCCTAACCAAGTAAAAGGCTTTAACGGCGGTGGATATTTAACAGATATTATTTCAGTAAAAGCCGGTTCATATCATACAGTTGCGTTAAAACGTGACGGTAGTGTTTGGGCATGGGGTAGAAATGACCGTGGTCAACTTGGTGATATGACAACTGAAGACAGAGAATATCCGATTCAAGTATTCAAGGGTGACAGTTACGGTAACGGTTACTATCTTGAAAACATTTCTCAAATTTCTGCCAAGGCTAACAACACTGCCGTAATTGACAGAAATTCAAGAGTATATGCTTGGGGTGATAATGCTTCACAACAATTAGGTGATTATACACTATCAGCAGATTATGCAAGTACACCACGCAAAGTATATACAACATATCAATATGACCCTAACTATGAACTTACAAATGTAATGGCAATTTCTGTAGGTTTTGAACATATGCTAAGTATCGACTATGACGGTAACGTAGCAATATGGGGTAAAGTTATAGATGATAACGGTGCATTTACAGTATACGACAGAGCTAATGGCGTAGTAGCAGGCGAAACTGGAACAGTAACAGGTTTAGCATCACTTGGCGATATTAGTTTGATAGCCACAGGTAAAAACTTTAGTGTTGCTATGAGCAATAGCGGTAATATCGCTGCATGGGGTATCGGTGATTATGGTGAAATCGGTAATTCAGGTTTCTCATCATTCAATTATCCGGTATACACAGGTGAAAAATCTGCAGAAAACTATAGATTTGAAATAGGTCAAATTACAACAAATCAAGGTGACATAAAAGAAGACTATGACGGAAGCAGTGAATTCTTCCTTGCTCCGTCAAAAATTACTATTTCACAAAAAGAAAAATATGTAGTTAATCCGACAAGAGCTATAAGAACAGTTCATCCGGGATTTAGCTTGACAGAATATGTGGAAGTTCAGAGAGAACATGACGCATCAAGTGAAGTTACTTTTGTTTCTGATAATGAAAATATAATACAAGTTAACGGAACAGAGTTTGTTCCGTCGGGACAATACGGTTCTACAACAGTTCGTGCCGTAAATACAGCCGGTAAAACTGTATGGACAGGTATAATTGATGTATATGTAGACGGAAGAATTGCCGCACCAAAGGTTTATGCCGGCAAGAATTTTTCTGTTGCACTTCAAGTTTCAGGTAAAGTATACGCATGGGGCGAAAATACTCAAAACCAACTTGGCGACGGGACTGATAAGAGCAAAGCTTCTCCTGTAGCCGTTCAATTTGGCGGAGATTCAACAATGCTTGGTATCCGTGACATTTCAGCAAGCGACACACATGTATTAATGGTTACTGAATCAATGGAAGTTATGTCATGGGGCGGTAACGAACATGGTCAGCTTGGCAGTATGAACAAAGAAAACAGAAGTAAAGCATATTATGTATATGAGGATGAGTACGAATCAATTCTTTCAGACGTAATATCAGTAGCTGCCGGTGATACACACTCTCTTGCACTTACAAAAGACGGTTATGTATACGCATGGGGCGGTAACGAACACGGTCAGCTTGGTATCGGCTATGCCGGTGAAGATGTTATTTATCCGACAAGAGTTTTAAAGGGTGACAGTGCATCTGATCGTGAATATTTGAGCAACATTATTGCAATCGAGGCAGGAAACGCATATTCTCTTGCATTAAGAAATGACGGTACAGTCTTTGCATGGGGCGAAGTATCAAACGGTAAACTTGGCACAGTTATATCATCAGATGTTTATACTCCTGCACAAGTATGGAAAGGTGAATCAGATACTGACACATGGTATTTGGAAAATGTAATCAAGATTTCAGCCGGTAGTGAACACTCAGCTGTTATAAACAACAGAAATGAAGTTTATACATGGGGTAAAAATACTAACGGTCAACTCGGAAACGGAACAACAAATAATTCAACAACACCGGTTCGTGTAAGAAATCAATGGATGGACGGCAGCGATCAACTTGCTATCGAAATTTCAGCCGGTGGCGAACATACTGTTGTTGTAACAAAATCAGGTACAGTATACGCATGGGGACTTGACGCAGAAGGTCAAGTTGGTTTGGGTGCGTTGGTTTCAGGCGCAGACAAACAAACAAGCTATCTTGTACCACAGCAAATTGCATCAGGTGATTCAACAAGTACAGATGATTTATATTTCCGTGACGCGTTAACTGTTTCAGCAGGTAATGCACATGTTACACTATTGAAGAAAGACGGTAGTGTATGGTCATGGGGACGTAATGAAGAAGGTCAACTTGGTGACTTTACAAATGCTCAGCATAATGCGGCAGTACAAACAGGTGAAAAACTTGTAAAGACACTTTCTGTTACTGAAGGTACTATCCTTGACAGTGAAGGTAACGAATATGCTCAAGTTACAGAAGATACACTTTATACATTCCTTGACTATGACAAAACATTAAAAATAACATCAGTAAATGAAAAATTTGAAGGTGGATTTAACCTTATCCTTGACGATGAAGGTGTACTTACACCTATGCCTGCAACAAATTACGATTTCAGAACAATGGATTCGGGAATTGCAACAGTTGTAGAAGAAACTGACGGATGGCGTATTATACCGAACGAAAATAATCGTTACGGTGAAGTTTCGATGCTTGTTGAACAAAAGTCATTCTCAGAATATTCAGGTATATTCAAACTTGGCGTAAAGCAAACAGAAAAATTAGTTATACCTATGGTATCAGCCGGTACAGACCACATTCTTACTCTAAAATCAGACGGTACAGTTTGGGCATGGGGTAAAAACGATAAAGGTCAGCTTGGTAACGGCGATACAAACGACACAGAATACCCGGCAAAAGTTTCATTCCCTCATAATAGTGACGGCAGTGAAGTTAAGTTTATGGCAGTTGCAGCCGGAAATAAATTCTCAGTTGCACTTTCAACAACAGGTGAAGTATATACATGGGGTTGGAATGAATACGGTCAGTTGGGTGACGGTAATTGGAATGAATATCATGAAGAAATTATTTCAACTGAAGATGTATGGGGTAATTGTTGTTGGCCGACAGATACACCGCTTGACTCACAGCGTTACAGAGATCATAAACATATAAAATATAAGAGAGTTCAAGACAATAACAATGTATTGTCACCGCAGAAGATTAACCTTAAAGATATAGTAGCAATTTCAGCTGCAACAGGTGTGAACTCCAATCTTGACAAAGATGATGAAAAGCTTGATTTGTTAAATGATAATACAAGCGGCGGACATACTCTTGCATTGGACAAGAACGGCAATGTATGGGCATGGGGTCTAAATAATAAGGGACAAATCGGTACAAATACAGATGTTAAGTTTGAACAAATTCAACTTGGTTTTACAACAAACGGATATACAAATGATGAAGGAGTTGTAGAAGGCGACTCTGAATGGCATAAAGAGTATGATGCAGAAACATGCTATACATACATTCCTTCACAGGAAAATCTTTATATAACAGAACCTACAAAGGTAGTAGGTCTTGAAGGCATAGGCTACTTGAATTCAATTTCAGAGATTTCAGCAGGCGGTAACTCATCTATCGCTGTAAGAAACGACGGATATGCATATGCTTGGGGTAATAATGATAACGGTCAACTTGGTGATGGTTTATCAGATAATGCGTCAATGCCAATGCAATTATTAAGTGGTGCAAAGAATCCTTATGTAACATATTTCAGAGATGCGCTTTATGTTGATATGGCAACAGATCACGCTGTAATCACAACAAGAGATGGCGAAGTATATTCATGGGGAGCAAACAGAAACGGTCAACTTGGTAACGGTGCAACATCTGTTAAGGAAACTTCTCCTGTACAAGTTGTATCTGCTAACGGAAACTTAGATAACATAGTTTACGTATCAGCGGCAGGAAGTCACAACTATGCTGTCAACGGTAACGGTGATGTATACACATGGGGTACAAATGCAAACGGTCAGCTTGGTAATGAAACTACAGGCGGATACTATTCAGTTGCCACTCGTGTAGTTGCCGGTGAAACAGCTACGTTGGATGGAACAACTGAGCTTACAAATATTACAAGGGTATATGCAGGTGAAAGAGATGCAATGGCATTGCGTTATGATGGTAGTGTATACGGTTGGGGATATTATGGAGTAGGACAATTCTCTAATAATATTGTTCACCCAATATTTATGGGTGAAAGCCCGGCAAAAATATTTGCATTCCAACATGGCGTAAAAACAGAAGGTACAGATGTAGTTGAATACGATAATATGCCAAACTACATTTATATCAATAATGACGGCACACTTGAAGTTACTCTTCAAGGTGATAACGGTATGATTGATAAAGAATACCTTGGATTTAACTTATTGAGTGACGTTAATCCACATCCTACAACAGATTTTGACAACCTTACATTCAGCACATCAAATAAAGATATAGCTAAGGTTGAAAAGGATGTTGCATCTAATGTTGTAAGAGTAACTGCAAATCATGCAAGACGTTACGGTGAGGCAGTTATCAGTGCAAGAAATGATGTAACAGGTTACTATGGTATGTTTACTGTATTGGTAAAACCAAATGACGGAATAACAGTTCCGGTTGTTGCCGCAACAAACAGTGGCGTATATGCACTAAAGGCAGACGGTACTGTTTGGACATGGGGTAATACGTATGATGGAAGTACAGCATCAATGGTAAACAGAACATCACCTGTAAGAGTAGTTAAGAATGCAGGCAAAGACTCAACAACATATCTTGAAAATATTAAACACATTGCGGCAGGTCCGACTCATATGCTTGCAGTTGATATAGACGGTCAAGTTTGGGCTTTGGGTAACAATGCAAATGGTAAGCTTGGTATAGGCGGTACATCTACTGCGTACACACCAACACTTGTAAAAACAAGCTCAACAGAAATACTTTCAGGTGTAGAAAGAGTTGCAGCCGGTGCAAGAAACTCAGCCGCTTTGGCGCAAGATGGTGTTGTATATGTATGGGGTGATAACACATACGGTCAGAGAGGTATCGAGGCTAAAAATTCAAAATACAGTCAATATGCTTCATTCACAGTAAAGGGAGCAAGTGCCGGTGATAACGCAGACGGTGCGCTTAATGACTTTATTGATATTACAATCGGTGATACATTCATTTCAGCATTGAGAAGAGATGGTAATGTATTCAGTTGGGGTAGCGGTAGCTACGGTCAAATTGGTAAGGGATTCTTTACAGAGGCTCTTGCACCTACACAAGCTGTAAATGGCGAAAGTGCAAGTAGCACTGCATATTTGAGAAATATCGTTAAGATTTCTGCAGGAGCATATCACAATATTGCATTGTCAGATGACAGCAGTGTATATGCTTGGGGTAGAAATGCAAACGGTCAACTTGGTAATAATACAATAACTACAAATGATTCAATAGATAATGCCAACAATTATAATGCAAATTCTCCGAAGAGAGTTTTAATCAGCTATGACGGTGAGAATATGCAAAATCTTGACGGAATAGTTAATGTTAATGCCGGAGTAAATTCATCAATGGCAGTTGGCAGAGATGGTTACTTGTATTCATGGGGCAGTGGTGCAAATAATACAACAGGTGTAGGTTCAACAGCAAATTCACTTACTGCTAAGTATACAAAACGAGGCGAAAGTTTCTATAGCGATGATGCAACAGACAGAATCGGTTGGATTACTTCCGCAACAATCGGTGATATGGGTACATCTGTAGTCAGATACGATGGTAGTGTATATTCATGGGGTAAAAACTCTACATATAATGTAGGTGATTTTTCATCAGTTGAAAGAACTGAACCTGTACAGACAGGTCTTCGTGAAGACAGACGTGAAGCTATCGGTGTAGCAACATTGTATACAGACGGTGTAGCAACAGAAGTTTATAATGATGATGTCAATGCCGCTAATTACAACCCATTACCACAAAAGATTACTCTATCAAAGAATCAATATCTTGAAATAAATAAGTCTGATATATATGACTATCATATGGTAGGCTTTAACTTGATTTATAACAACAACGACAGACATAGTACAGCTGTTCAAGCATATAATACTGACGTTGATGAACAGACAGTTCTTGATAGAATAACAGCAACGTCAATAGATACATCTATAGTTTCAGCTGAGGACAATAATAATATAATAACAATTCGTCCGAACAGCGAACATAGATATACAAATACATTTATTACATTATATAATACATCTACAAACTTTGTAGGTGTGCTTGAAGTGGCGGTAAAAGAGGTTAACACAGAAGTAACTCCGATGATTGTTTCAGGCGATCACCATACTCTTGCACTTATGAGTGACGGAACAGTTTGGGCATGGGGTAATAATACATATGGTCAACTTGGAAATGGTATAAGAAGTAATGATACACATAACAGTTATCCGGCTGACGGTGACGAAAAGAGAAATGATTTCTTATATCCTGTAAAAGTAAACATTCCAAGCGATGTTAAGATTAAATCAATAGCCGCAGGTAAACGTCACTCGTTGGCACTTACAGAAAACGGTGAAGTATACATTTGGGGTTATACAGAAGTTAATAATATCGTTTGGGGAGATTATTACCAGAATAATATCGTAACAAGAACAGGTTATCATAAGAGTAGTTATGAATCTGTTGTAGGCGATGCAAACCAGGAAAGAAGATATGGTATTGTAACTCCTAAACTTGTTAAGCTTGACAGCGATAATACTCAAAATCTTACAGATGTAATATCAATAGCTGCCGGCGATGATGTTTCATATGCGGTTAAGGCAGACGGAACAGTTTGGTCATGGGGAAATAACGGTCCCGCTGGTAAACTTGGTATTAATAAGTATGACTCAATGTATTCTGTAACTCAAACAATAGCAACAGATAGATATGTAGATTTCACTATTCCTGGACACTGGGAATATGATGAATATGTGCCGTCAACTACACGTAGAAAACAGGCATACAACTGGACATCTCTTGATTATACATGGTATCTATGGACAGAGTACGGTAAAGAAAATGCAGTACAGGTTGTAGGTCCTTATGCAGGCGGATATCTAAATAATGCAGTATCTGTAAGAACAGATGGTGACAGTGTATATGTTGTTAAGGCAGACGGAACAGTTTGGTCATGGGGCAGCAATATGTACGGTGTTCTTGCCAATGAAACAAATGTAAACAACGATACACGCAGAGGTTACCCACTTCAAGTTTATAAGGGTGACGGATATTCTGCAGACAAGTATTTAAAGAATATCGTAGATATACAAGTAGGTGCGAATAATAAAGAAAGAAACAAAAGAGCTATAGGAACACAAATAAATCTTGATGAAACTACAGTTATAGCACTTGCAAGAAATATCACTGTTGATGATACAACAAAGGATACAAAACAATACAATAATCAAGGTTATGTATATGTTTGGGGTAAGGTAGTATCAGATAATGCAACTGTAAACAGTGTATCTGCACCAACAAGAGAAACAACTCTTGAAAACGTAACAGCTGTATCAGCCGGTGGAAATACTGTAATGACACTTTCACTTGATCCTGATACATACAAGCATAGTACATATGCTTGGGGAAATAACACATTCGGTCAACTTGGTAACAATACAACAGATAGTACAAGTACACCGTCAGAGGTGCTAAAGGGAGAAAATGTATACTCTGATAATGATTATATTGAAGACGCGATTCAAATAACGAATGGTGCTTATTTCAGTGCGGCTATGTTGCACAACGGAACAATCTGGGCTTGGGGTTCAAACAGAAATGGTCAGTTTGGTAATAACTACAGAGTTAACAGTTTGATACCTGTACAGTCAGGTGACAGAGCGGCTGATATATTAACAGTAGCTGACAATGACGGTGACAGTATTCCATTGGTTGCAACAATTACTGAAGGTGAAACACTTGATTTAGGAAGAATTAAATATGAACATATTCCTGGATTTGAATTTGCGCATTACGCATACAGTGATGTTATAAATGCAAATGACGGAGTGACATACAACACATCTAACAGCGATGTGGCAACTGTTAACTCAAACGGTGTTGTAAGTGCAAATACAAACGGAATATACGGTCAGACAACAATTAGTTTTGAAAAAGAAATCAGTCCTGTAAACGACGGAGTTTACACAGGACTTCTTGACGAACCTATTTTATACAAAGGTCAACTTATTGTTAAGGTAATTAAGTCGGGCGATGATAAAGTTGCAATCCCTATGACAAAATCAGGCGGCAGCTTTACAGTTGCACTTATGGATAACGGAACAGTATGGACATGGGGTTCAGGTAATCTTGGTGACGGTACGTCAAGTGCGTCATACTATCCGGTACAAGTAGTAACGAGCGTCAGCTCAACAGGCGAAAGAATATATCTTGATAATATAGTAAGTATTGCAGCAGGTAACACTCATGCTTTGGCACTTGATGCAAACGGAAGAGTATGGACATGGGGTTCAAACGGTAGTGGTCAGCTTGGAAGAAGTGGCTCAACAAATGTTGCGGCAGAAGTATCAATAGTAGGTGATACAGATGACAGCACTAACATTATTGCAATCGCAGCCGGAAAAGAACATTCTTTGGCATTGACATCAGACGGCAGAGTATACGCTTGGGGATTGAATAACTATGGTCAGATCGGTCATGGAACATCAGGTACTCACAGTGTTTATAACTATACCGGAGATGTAGCAAAATATGAAACTCCTGTAATTGTTATGGATTTGAATAACGGTAGAGCAACACAAATTCATTCTATCGTATCAATTTCAGCCGGTGGTGACAGTTCAATACTTGTTCGTGGTGACGGTACTGTATTTACATTCGGTAAAGCAGATAACGGTCAACTTGGATATGGTGAGAATTTAACTGCAAATAAGGGTGAAAAAGATAATATATCAGATTCAAAGGTAAACAGCGCATATCACAAGACAGTTCCTTCACAAGTTATAAACAGAAGTGATGATGATATTACACTTGATGGCGGAATTACAAATACATATATGCAAAATGTAGCAGAAGCAGATATGGGTAGTGAACACTCTGTATTGCTCGTTAATAACGGACTTGTATACAGCACAGGTCTTGGAACAAGCGGTCAGCTTGGAAACGGTGCGTCAGATTCATCAGATGGTTACGTAAGAGTAGTAGACTCAGACGGTAATTATTTGGAAAATGCCGTGAATGTTTCAGCCGGATATAACCAGTCAGCTACAGTAACAAGAGGCTCAAACCTATATATGTGGGGTAATAACGCATCAAAGCAACTTGGTGACGACTCGGCTACAACTAAATCATCGGCTACTCGTGTAGTAAAAGGTCATAATATACACGAAACTGGTGATTATCTAAGTAACATAACAGCAGTATCACTTGGAAACACTGTAACAACTGCTATCAAGTCAGACGGTACAGTATGGGCATTTGGTACTAATTCATCAGGTTCGTTAGGTGACTTTGTAAATTATGATTATACAGGTGCTCATTTGGTAGGACCGGTAGATTATTATGCACTTAATTTTGATAACATTGAAGGCGGACATATCAGAATACCTGAAAATTCAACATATACAATAGACAATATCAACCTAAAATATGTTGCAGGCTTTAACTTGCACGATGACAGCGACTTTAGAGATGCAAGCGGAGATTATTCATTTGAATCATCAGATCCGAGAATTGCAACGGTTGATTCAAACGGAACAATAACACCGGTAGGTAACGGAAATTATGGTAAAGTAGTAATCACTGTAACAGATAATAATACAGGTTACAGAGGTCTTATTGTTGCAGACGTCTATAATGTAAGTGACAGATATACAAAGATTGCAGTTCCTATGATTGCATCAGGATTAGACTTTACAGTTGCACTTAAGTCAGACGGTAGTGTATGGACTTGGGGTAATAACTCATCAGGACAGTTGGGTATAGGTTACACAACTCTTGACGCAGACGGTAAAGTTGAAAAACTTTCAACTGCTTCAAATTCTATGAGCAGAATTTCATCTTGGGCAGAACCGCTACAAGTTGCAGATACAAACGGCTTAGGAACATTAAGTAATATTATTTCTATTGTAGCCGGTGATAATTTTGCAATGGCATTGTCAGCTGACGGTGCAGTATACACATGGGGTAACGGTAGCAACGGTAAACTTGGTGATAATAATACATCAAGCCATAATGCATATTATCCTCAGCGTGTTGTACGAGGTGTAGCGGATACTTATACATCAGAAACTGTAGCAACACAGGCAAGTTCAACAGGAGACGAAACAACTGATCCTGAACCGGTTGTAGAAGAATACTTGTCAGGTATCTTAGAGATTAGTGCGGGTAAAGACTATGCTCTTGCACTTGATAAGAATGGTCATGTTCTTGCATGGGGTACAAATACAAACAGCAAACTTGGTCTAAACTACAGATCTGTTACAGATAATATGGGTGTACCTTCATATGTTGTAGCAGGTGCTATGGCAAGTGATGATCCGTTTGTTCTAAATGCAGACAGAACAAATTCTACAAGAAATACACAATCTACAAATCGTTTGAGCAATATCGTATCTATTGATGCCGGTGATAATCACGCAGTAGCAATAGCTGATAACGGCAGTGTATATGCTTGGGGTGACGATTCAGAAGGTCAACTTGGTATTGAACCGAATACATCAAAGAGATTTAGCAATTACGATGGTAAAGCATATGCGTATGCACCTATAAAAGTACAACGCGGTGACAGAGATATGGTATCGGCATATGATGATGAATTTATGTATGATGCTGTTCAAGTATCAGCCGGTAAGGCTCATACTCTAATCCGTTCAAAAGATTATAACACATATGCAACAGGTGATAACAGTAACGGTCAGCTTGGTATAGACAGCGGCGATGTTACATCACCTAAGTATGTTGACGTAGATGGCAATAGTATTTATAACATTTCAGCCGGTGGTAACAGTAGTGCGTTTATCGGCGGAACAGATGTAAATGACAATTTGATTTATACAGTCGGTAATAACGGCAGTGGTCAGTTGGGTATAGACAGTGTTATAAATAAATCTACTCCTACAAGAGTTCATGATTCAGTAAGATCAGATGTTGGTGATTTGCTATTATTTGACGACGCATTTGTTGCAGATTACGGTTCACAGCACTTGACAATTATGAAACAAGACGGTAGCGTTTATACAACAGGTGCAAACGGTTACGGTCAACTTGGTGATAACACAACAATTAAATCATACATTCCTGTTCATGTAAGCAAGGAAGAAGTAGATACTCTTGAACTTCAAAATGTTGAAATCAAAGAAAATTCAGATAACAGTGTTGATGAATCATATGTAACACCTGATTATCTTGAAATTACAGAAGATCAATATGTTGATTTCAACAGAGATCAAATTATGAATAAGAGAATGGTCGGCTTTAACTTGTATGAAGACGATATTCTTACACCTATTGACGATAAGAGTCAGATTGAATTTACATCTTCAGATACTTCAATCGGCAACTTTGCAAGCGGAATTGATGAACTTCATACAACATCACCGACAAAGGCAGGACCTACAATCGTAACTATTGAAAATAAGGCTAACGGATATAAAGCATTCGTAACTGTAACTGTTAAGGGTGACACAGTATGGCCTTCAGGTTCAAAAGTAGCAGTAGGCAAGAACTTCTCTATTGCTTTAAAAGAAAACGGAACTTTGTGGACATGGGGTGACAATTCTCACGGTCAACTTGGTGACGGTACATTATTGAGCAAGAAATATCCTGTACAAGTCCTTGATGAAGACGGAAATCCGATTAAAGATATAGTAAGATTGGCAGCAGGTGACGACTATGTATTTGCCGTAGATAAAAACGGTAAGATATATACATGGGGTGTATCAATTTCCGGCGGATCAGATATGACGTCACCGGTAGAAGTAGAAAATACAATCGGCGATGAAATCGAAGATATAGTATCAGGTTCAAATTATGTACTTGTACTTACAACTCACGGCGATGTATTCTCTTACGGTGTTGATAACTCACAAGGTCAACTTGGCAATGATGTTATAGCTCCTTCTACTGCATCATTTACTAAGATTAGTGCGCTTAAAGATATTAGATCAATAGCCGCAGGCGATAGCCATAATCTTGCAGTGGATACAAACGGAAAAGTATGGACATGGGGTGCGAACTTGCATAAACAGCTTGGTAGAACGGTATCTTCCGGTGGCGGTTCGGGAAGTAGCGGCGGAACATCGGACGATGATTCAAGTGATGCCGATGCCGACGGCGACGACGCAGATACTGCACTACAAGCAACAACTGCAAGTGCAGATTATGACGCAACTCCGGCAGTTGTAGAAGGTTTGTCAAATGTAAAATATGTTGCTGCAGGCAGTGCACACAGTGTAGCTGTAACAGAAGAAACACTTGCAGACGGAACAACTGTTACAAAAGTATATGCTTGGGGTTACAACTCAAAGGGTCAACTTGGTATAGATGATAAGACTGTAACAGAATCAGTAACACCTATGCTTGTTGTTGCCGGCGAAGCGGCAGGTAAGGATTCGACTGTTGATGCAAACAGCGATGAATACTTATCAAATATTCTTGGAGTAACAGCAGGTGGAAACCAAACACTGGTTATAACAAATAATTATGAAGTATATACATGGGGCGGAGATGAAAAGGGTCAACTTGGCGTTGATTCAAAGATAGACAGATTTGCTCCTGTAAAGGTATGGAAGGGAGATACATTCAATCAAGACGAAGATCCATATCTAAAGAACGTAATCGGTGCGGCAATGGGTGCAAACCATACCGTAATAATCAGAGATGACGGTTATGTATGGGCATGGGGTGATAATACTTCAGGTCAACTTGGTACAGTAACTGTCGATTTGGCAAAGACACCGGTACAAGTAGGTAATACAAATTCAAATACATTGTCATTCCAAAAGGCAATAGTATATACTGATGAAAATTCAACAGGTGATACAATATCACCATTACCGTCAAGCGTTGTAATAGACAAGACTGGTAAAATTGAAATTGATATGTCTGAAATATATGAACAGTATATGGTTGGTTTCAATTTGTTCAATAAAGCTGATAAGCAAAAGATTGCGTCAGAAGATATTGCAAACATTCAATACAGCTCGTCAATTCCAAATATCGCTACAGTTTCTGCAAACGGAAATACTGCAACTGTAATGCCGACAGGTAACACGTTCGGTACAACAGTAATTACATTTAGAAACAGCAGAAACGGATATGTCGGAACAATTAATGTTACTGTTAAGGGCGATAAGATGGAAAGCATCGTTGCATCATCGCTTACAGCAGGTACAAACTTCCATGCGGCTCTAAAGGCAGATGGAACAGTTTGGACATGGGGCGATAATACATACGGACAACTTGGTGACGGTACTAAGATAACAAGAGGCTATCCAATTCAGGTTAAATTCCAAAACGGAAGAGATGACAGTGCAAGTACATTTGGTGGCAATAATGCAGCTACTGCTATTGCGGCAGGAAATAATCACTTGCTAATACTTGCTAACGGCGTCGTATATGCAGTCGGCGATAATAGTAAGGGTCAACTTGGTAACGGTGCGACAGGAACTACTGAAAGTATAGTTGTACCTGTAATGATTGACGAAACAACTACACTTACAGGCGTAAAGAACATTGCCGCAGGTGATGATTTCTCAATGGCACTACTTGAAGACGGTAGTATATATGCTTGGGGTAGCAATAAATCAGGACAACTTGGTGACGGTACTACAACTGACAGTGCATATGCAGTTAAGGTTTTAGCCGGCAGAAGTGGTACAAACGCATATGATCCTGATAATAATGATTATTACTTGAATGACATAGTTTCAATTTCAGCCGGTCAAGCATTTGCAATGGCATTGAAGAATGACGGAACAGTTTATACATGGGGTGACAATAGCAAGGGACAACTTGGTGACGGTACTCGTGTAAATAAACCGACTCCAATTCAAGTTCTTCGTGGCGAAAGTCCGGAAGAAGAAACAAATGTAGCTCCGGCAGGCAGTGATTACTTAATTAATATAGTAATGATTTCAGCCGGTGCAAATCATGCTTTAGCTCTTACAAAGACAGGCTATGTCTGGGCATGGGGTGATAACACATACGGTCAGAACGGTGACTGGACAACAGATAATAACGAAAGACATTATCTTCCTCTACAAGTAAGAGATATTTCAAAGGCAGATCAAAGCACAGGTAATACAACAGGCAGATTAAAGAATATAACTGCAATTTCTGCAAAGAATAATCAATCATTTGCAATTAATGAAGAAGGTTATTTGTACGGTTGGGGTTATAACGGTCAAAGACAACTTGGTATTAATAATTCATTAAATCAGACATTGCCTCAAAAGGTACTAAAGGGTCAGACTAATAATGATGAAAGCTATATCAAGTTCGTAAGTAACGTAGCGGCAGGTACAAATAATACTGTTGCAGAACTTGATGACGGTTATGTATACACATGGAGCAGAAACACAGAATGGCAGTTAGGTAAATTTGACGGTACATCATCAACTTATGATGTAAGCACACCTGCTTATACAGGTGAACGCGCAGAAGATTTGATTGAATTCTTTGACGCTGAAGGAAATAAGATAAATTACCTAACAACGATAGAAACAGGTGCAACAATCGAGATTGATTCATATAAACATCATCATATGTACGGTTTCAATCTTGAAAATGATGATACACATGAACCGCTTGACGGAACATTTACATATCATTCAAACAATGAAAATGTTGCAACTGTTGTAAACGGTGTAATTACAGCCGGTACACACACAGGTACAGCTATAATTACAATTACACATGATTCAGGTATAACATCTGAAATCAGTGTAACAGTAACACAAGCCGGAAGAACAGCCACACCTATGGTTGCCGGTGGCAGTGAGTTTGCGGTTGCATTGTTGGATAACGGTGAAGTTTGGACATGGGGTTCAAACGAAAAGGGACAACTTGGCAACGGACTTACAGAAAATACAACATATCCTGTACAAGTTTCACTTCCTGAAGGAGTGAAAGCTAAGTATGTAGCGGCAGGTATTAATACAGCATATGCTGTAACAACTGACGGTTATGTATACGCATGGGGTAATAACGAAAACGGAATGATTGGTAACGGTACTTCTGATAAAGACGAAGTAAACCGCACACCTGTAAGAGTTCAAGAAAAAACATCTACAGGTGTACTTGTAGACCTTTCAAATATCGCAAGAATAGCAGTCGGTGAAAATCATGTATTGGCACTTTCAACTGACGGTTATGTATACGCATGGGGTAACAACTCAAACGGACAACTTGGTAACGGCGATACATCATCAACAAATGAAAAGTTCCATGACAATGATACAACTGATGGAATTTATGCGGCTCAAAAGGTATACAGAGGTGAAAGTGCCGCAACAAATGACGATTGGTATATCCAAGATGTTATTGATATTGCCGCAGGTAAATCATTCAGCGTTGCTCTAAAGGCAGACGGAACAGTTTGGACATGGGGTCTAAATACAAGCTATCAACTTGGTATTGGCGATACAATGACAAGACCTGTTCCGACTCAGGTATTGGCAGGCGCGTCATCAACAACAGAAAAATACCTAAAGAATATAACAGCTGTTGCGGCAGGTGAAGGTCACGTCCTTGTTGCTACAACAGACGGAACAATGTATTCATGGGGTTATAATAACTGGGGACAACTTGGTAATAATACAACAACAACTGCTACAAAACCTGTAAAGGTTTCTAATATCACAAATGTAGCGGCAATTTCAGCTAATTATTATAACAGTATGGCTATGACTTCTGACGGAAGTGTATATACATGGGGTTGGAATGAATATGGTCAAATCGGTGATGGCTCGTATAGATATGATACATTCTATTTACATCATCATGATTCATATAGTCATGACCATTGGAATGATCCGACATATATGAATAAGACTGTTCCTACACAAGTCGTAAAGGGTGTAACAGGTTCAGATACTGCTTATATCAGTAATATTTGGAACATTTCAGCCGGCAGAATAAATATGTATGTAATTCATGAAGATGGATATGTATATGCTTGGGGTTCAAACTCAAAGGGTCAGACAGGTGACGATACAAATACTAAAGACGGTAATTATGTATCACTTCATAACGGTACTCGTTTGGAATACCATGCAATGGATAATACACCTACTCAAGTCGGTGACTTTGAAACAAAGACACTTGTTGTAAATAACTATGATGTAGTTACAACAATGGGTAGAGATGAAACAATCCAATTAAATACATCAGACTTCGAGAGAAATTACAGAAGTGGATTTAACGTAAAATATCATAATGAAGATCAAAGCGGTGCTTTGACAGCAGGAGAAAACTTAACCTTTACTTCACTTGACGAATCAATCGCAGTGGTAAGCAGTACAGGTTTAATAAGCGTACCTTCAGAATTTAAACTTGGTGAAACAACAATCAGAATTAAGACAGACGATGGTTTTGTCGGAACGTTAGTTGTAAGAGTTAAACGTAGTGCAGACACTGTTGCAGTTCCTATGGTTGCATCAGGAAATAACTTCACAATGGCATTGCGTGAAGACGGAACAGTTTGGGCATGGGGTCTAAATAGTTCAGGTCAACTTGGTGACGGTACAAAGGTAACTCGTTCATATCCTGTAAGAGTTAAGAATACAGACGGAACAGGTTTGCTTGAAAACATTGTTTATATAGCAGCCGGAGGTTCGTCAGCAGTAGCTATTGATAAAGACGGCAGAGTTTACGGTTGGGGTAGCGGAACATCTAACGGACTTGGTTCTAAGCAAGAATCTCTACTTCCATCACCTGTTGTTACAAGCTATGAAGAAACTGTTATTGAAACAGACGACGGCGAAGGCAACGTAGTAAAAGAAACAACTGTAACAAAGACAGAACTTGTCGGAGCAGTTGCAGCCGCAGGCGGCGCAAACCATATGTTGGTTCTAATGGGCAACGGACAAGTCTATGCTTGGGGTGCAAACTCATACGGACAAGTCGGTATAAATACAACAGATAATGTATATGTTGCTACACTTGTACAGAAGTCTAACGGTATAGAACCTATAGAAGACGCGGTTAAGGTTTCTGCAATTTCAAATACAAGCCTTATCCTTACAAGTGACGGACAAGTTTATGCTTGGGGTCAAAATGTAACAGGAACAGCTACTGTTGGCTATCATGCTACAGTTAATTTAGGCGGATACCTTGGTACAGGTTATTCTATAAGACACAGATTTACAAACAGAAATAGCTTTAATCCTACTAATACATATGAAAATCGTCTAAGACCGACAAAGGTACTTATAGCAGACACATTGCAAACAGCAGATTATGCAAATAAATACTTCAACGGTGCTATGGATATTGCGGCAGGTACATATCATTCAGTTGCAATTAACGATAATTATGTATATACATGGGGTTATAATGGAAACAGTCAGCTTGGCGACGGTACTACAACAGATTTACGCCATCCTGAAAAGGTAACTGCATTTGCAGAAAATCAAGTATCACATATTTACGCTTTAGGTAGTGGAAGTGCCGCAATGACATCAGACGGTCACGTATACACATGGGGTTCAGCCGCAAAATCTAATACTACACCTGCACTTGTAAACAAGGGTGAGGCAGACAGTAATGAAGATGTGATTGATAATGTTTGGTACGTATCAACAGGTTTGAGTCACTTAACAGCATTCAGAGCAAACAGTGATGCAACTAAGGCATATATCTATGCTTGGGGTAGCAACAACTATGGTCAACTTGGCGATTCATCATTTGTTAATGCAACAGAACCACGTCAAGTAGGTGACAGAGAAGCACGTGTTATTGAAATTAATAATGCGGTAGTTTCTGAAGATACTGTTGGTTATGGTACACCGGGCAAGACATACACAGGTGTAATTCCTTCACTTGTAAGAGTAACAGAGGAACAAATTCTAACAATAGATCCGTCAGAAATCAACGAGAGATATTACGAAGGCTTTAACTTCTTCGCAGAGAATACTCTTGATAATACTGATTATTCGGGTAATTATAAGTTCTACTCATCAGACGAAACTGTTGCAACAGTAGCAGAGGAAAACGGTAAGTGGGTAGTTACACCTATAATAGATACAGAATATCACAAAGGCGGACAGACAACAATTACTGTTGTCAATACTGCAACAGGTGCAACAGGTGCATTTATACTTGGTGTATACGGCGGTAAGTTGACGCCAAACTCAACATCGAGAGATGGTAGCGGATATACAAAAGAAACTGCATCACCGCTTGTTTCAACAAACCTATATCATTCTGTAGCATTGAAGTATGACGGTACAGTCTATGCTTGGGGTAGAAATGACTACGGACAGGTTTCAACAAAAGACGGTGAAAACAGCATTATGAATACACCTGTACAGATTTACAGTGTTGAATATGATGCTGAAGGAAATGCACAGTATACTCTACTTGAAAACATAATTGACGTTGCAGCCGGCGGATACCACAGCTTGGCAGTTGACTCAGACGGTCACGTATGGTCATGGGGTCTAAACGATAAGGGTCAGCTTGGATACGGCACAACTGAAAATTCAGGTGCGGCACAAATGGTTATGATAGGCGATAATCAGCCTATGGAAAATATCGTAGCTGTTGCCGCAGGTAATAAGCACAGTCTTGCATTAACAGCAGACGGTCATGTATACGCATGGGGAGATAATACATATGATCAACTTGGTGCATCATCAACTGTAGACGGTGACTTTGACAAATATCCTGTACACGTTACACAAGGTACATCGGCAAGTGGAACATACACTGATGAAAATGGCGTTGTAACAACAGATGAACATTTGAGTAACATTATTCAAATTTCAGCTGGAGATAACTATTCAGCTGCACTAAAGGCTGATGGAACAGTTTATGTATGGGGTATTAACAACTATACAGTAGGCGGTAAGCAAAGCTCAAGCAAGGGTACAAATGATACAAGAATGGCACCGTATCAAATAATCAGCGGTGATTATGACAATTCAAAGATTAAGACAGATTCAAGATTTGATGCGGCATACATCCAGACTGTTGCAAAAATTTCTGCCGGTTCAAATCACTTGATGATGCTTACAAACAAATACTATGGTGAAACAGATGTATTTGCAATCGGACTAAACGGAAATTATCAACTTGGTGATGAAACAACTACGACAAGAGATTATCCGGTATTGTCAGTAAGACCGAGTGATCTTGCAGACAGTAGCAGAACTGTTAATAATATAATCAGCATTGCTGCCGGACAGGCTCATTCACTTGTATTAGGTGAAAGCACTGCGGAAGATAACTTTAAGTATAGCGTATGGGCGTGGGGTAGTAACTCGAATGGTCAGATCGGTATGAATACAAATACTGCAAACTATCCAAAACCTCAACATGTAAGAAGTCAGTACCTTGAAGATGAAGAAAATGCGGTAAGTCCATACATTGAAAGTGTATTTGCTATAGCAGCGGGTGCAAACTCAACAGCTATCGATCTTGAAGGTTACGTTTATATGTGGGGTATTAATAATTACTCACAGATTGGTGACTTTACAACTGAAACAAGACTTTACCCATATCAAGTAGGTGAACTTCCTTATAAGTCAATCATCTTTAAAGACGTTTACGTTGTAAACAGAAATACAGGTGTTGTCGAAGAGTATTATGCGACATTACCTAAGCATATTAATATGCGTAAAGACCAACTATTGTATATTGATGTAAACCAAATGTATAACAGATACTTCAAAGGATTTACATTGCTATCAGATACAGAAGAATATCCGGTTGACAGATTTGATCCAAACGATAATACATCATGGGTTGATCCGTATGACCAAAACGGTGATTTGAAACCGATAAGAGATGGTGAAGACCATATCAAGTTTACAACTTCTGATGAAACTGTTGCAATTATCAATGAAGATGAAGATCCTGTTTCAACAATGCTTGAAGAAAAAGTATTTAATGCAGACGGAATTACACGCAGATATATTGTAGTTAAGCCAATCGAAGAAACAGAAAAATTCGGTTCAACAGTTATCAGCGCGCATAACGAAGACCCATATGTAAATACAGGAAACGAAGATATAGATGATCACCATGCTTACGCAGGTTATACAGGTGCTGTTAATATCAGTATTATCCCTGGTGAAGAAATTCCTCCTATGGTAGTTTCAAAGGGTGACCATGCAATAGCAATCAATATCTACGGTGAAGTATGGACATGGGGACGTAATGATAAAGGTCAGCTTGGTGACGGTACAACAGTTGACCGTTCATATCCTGTTCAGGTTATGATAACAAATGAAGATGGTCAATTAGTACCTCTAAAGAATGTTATGATAGTAGCTGTAGGTGAGAAACACAGCGTAGCATTGACTCGTGATGGTATATTGTATACTTGGGGTGATAACTCTAAGGGTCAGCTTGGTAGCGGTAACTCAGCATCAGCACTTGCATATTCAACAAGACCTGTAACTGTTGCAGGTGAAAATAATTCAAGCAAATCTCTAAGTGAAATGCTTGCAGAAAAGAATGAATCAATTTCTAATATTGCGGCAGGTAGAGATCATACTCTTGCAGTATCTAACCAAGGTAACTTGTACTCATGGGGTGCAAATACTTACGGACAACTTGGTGTTAACTCAAGAGATAACAGATATTTCCCTGTACAGGTAAAAGGTTATAACGGCGGCGGTTACTTGACAGATGTTATCCTTATCGGTGCCGGTGCGGAACATTCACTTGCCGTAAGAACAGACGGTAGTGTATGGTCATGGGGACGCAATAATAAGGGTCAACTTGGTCAAAGTACAAACGGCGTTAATAACACATACAAAGATATGCAAACACCTGACAGAGTATTGAAGGGTGAATATGATACGGGCAACGCAGACGACAGATATATAAAGAATGTTGACGCATTGTCAGCCGGTGAAAACTTCTCAGTTGTTACAACAAGAGATCGTAACGTATACGCATGGGGCGATAATACATATGGTCAGTTAGGTAACGACAAGACAACTGCAACAATTTCAACTCCTGTTCATGTTAAGTCAAGCGACGGAACATACTTAACAGGTATATCTATGGTATCAGGCGGTGCTAACCATGTAATCGCAATGTCAAATACAAATGACATCTATGCATGGGGTGATAACTCAAAAGCACAGTACCACGAAGTTGCAAATACTCATGTTGCAAATAAGATAACAGATAAGGATTCACTAAATCCTGAAAATGATGATGTATTTACATCATTCTCAAGAGTAACGGCAGGATGGAACTATTCTGTAATCCTTACAAACAACGGTTATCTATGGGCATTGGGTAATAATACATACGGACAACTTGGTGATATGACAGAAACAGATTCTGATGAACCTGTCAGAGTTGGTTTCAAGTCAGAAGATATTCTAAACTTGACAAAGGTAACTGTATCTCACAGCGATGGAACAACTACAGAATATACTGATGATAATGTTCCGGCGCAAATTGATATTACAACAAGAGAAACAGTAACATTTGATCCAAGCAGTTATGAAGCATTGCATCATATGGCATTCAACTTGAGAACAATTCATACAAAGGATGCTACAAAGGATGTAACTGCAAATGTCGGAACAATTAAGTTCTATTCATCAAATCCGAAGATTGCCGAAGTTGATGAAAACACAGGTGTAGTAACACCTAACGGTAATAATCAATACGGTAAGACAACAATTACTGCTTATGCAGAAAAGACAGATGGCGATAAGACATATATCTATGTTGCCGAAACTGTAATTTCTGTAGGAGTTGAAACAGACGATATGAAGAAGTCTGTACCTATGATTGCATCAGGTTCAACACATACAGTCGTTCTAAAACCTAACGGAACAGTATGGACATGGGGTCAGGATACATATGGACAACTTGGTGATAACGATTCTGAAACAAAGGCATATGCTGTTGAAGTTGTTAAGGAAGGCAATATAATTCTTGATAATGTTAAAGAAGTTGCCGCAGGTACTGCACATTCACTTGCACTTACAAAAGACGGTAAGATTTACGCATGGGGCAGCAATTCATACGGACAACTTGGTATTACTGATGCAACAAGCGGTAAGCCGACAGGTGCAAGCAAATCAGCAGTAGCTGTTGAACTTATTTATGCAAATGACGGTAGTGAACTTCCTAAGTTTGTTTCGATTGCAGCCGGTGATTACTTCTCTGTTGCTCTTGCAGAAGACGGCAGTGTATGGTCATGGGGCAGAAATGTCAACGGACAACTTGGACACGGTGATTTCGGAACCGGTTATACATATTATGCACCGGTTAAAGTACAACAAGGTGCAAGTGCAAGTAAGACAGTTGTCACAGGCACAGAAACAACTGAGTCAGACGGAAACACTGTAACAAAGAATATATATGGTAATAATATATACTTAGAAGAAATCGTAGCAATCAGTGCCGAAGGCGATTCTGTAATGGCAATCAAGTCAAACGGAACAGTGCTTTCATGGGGTGTTGATTCACACGGTCAGTCAGGAACAGGTTCACTAAGTGATAAGCATGTTCCGACAAGAGCTAAGGCAAGTGACTTTGACGGTGTTAAGGACAGCAACGGAATACCTATGTCAACAACAAGTGACACAAGTTATCTTGCAAACGTAACTTCTATTGCAATGGGTAAAAACCAATCAGCTGTAATAGTCGGTGACGGTTCATATGTTCTTACAGCCGGAGATAATACAACAGGTCAGACAGGTCTTGGAACTACAGAAGGTAACACAACAATGTTCAAGGCTGTTAAAAATGTATGGGGCAGCGATGTAAAGGTTGTAGAAATTAAATCAGGTGCAAACCACACTGTTGCTCGTACTGATGATAACAGACTATGGGCATGGGGTGATAACTCAAAGGGTCAGCTTGGTCTTGGAGATACAGTAATAGATAACAGTATTGAAATGGCAGATAAGCCGACTCAGGTTAAACGTGGTGACTCATATTCTGACGACGCATATATCAATAATATTTGGACAATCGGCGTCGGCGGAAATAACAGTGCCGCTATAAGACATGATACAGTTGTAGGCAGTGACGTTGTATGGTCATGGGGTAATAATGCCACAAGACAACTTGGTAATATGATTGATAATCAGTCATATATGCCGGTACAGTCAGGCGAAAGAGAAACAAGACGAGTTCTTGTTATCCATATTGACAAGCATACAGCCAACGGTCAGACAATTCCTTATACAATTCAACTTCCTCAAAAGGCTGAGGATGCAGTAGATGTATCATTGACAAATCTTCCTCAGATTTCGATTGGTACAGGCGATTATCTACAAGTTGATATTGATAAAATTTACGAAGTATATGAAAGCGGATTTGTACTTGAAACATCCGGAGAGATGGTACAAGTAACAGGAGCAAGTTTTGCATCTTCAAATGTAGAGGTAGTATATGTAGACGGAGCCGCAACTTCGGGTACATTAAGACCTACAGAAAAGGGTGCGTATAACAGTGCTGTTATTACAGTAACAAATCCTAAGACAAATAGCGAAGGCGTATTTGTTGTAAATGTTACAAAGACAAACGATGCCGTTGCATCATCAAGCGTATCTACAGGTACAAGCCATACACTTGTTCTAAAAGAAAACGGAACATTGTGGACATGGGGCGATAACTCTAAGGGTCAACTTGGTGACGGTCCTACAAGCGAGGGTGTAACAGGCGGAAGTATTTCTGATGATTATATACACAGAAGCTTTACATACACAGGTACAGGTGATCTAAATTATACAGCATTCCCTGTACAAGTTAAGACTGCTAAGGACACACCTCTTGTAAATGTAGTATCAGCGTCGGCAAACAAAGACTATAATGTAGCCGCAGATGCAAACGGTGACGTATATATTTGGGGTAGTGTAAACGGATTGTCATATACATATGCTCAGAAGATGGCAGGCTTTGAAGGCAAGAATATCATTGCCGTATCAGCAGGTTATACTCACTTCATCGCACTTTCAAAAGACGGCTATGTATATTCATGGGGTGCAAACTCATACGGACAACTTGGTAACAACACAACATCAAATGTCACATCACTAAGCGGTGTAACACAGGTAGTAGGACAAAGTGGCGAAAACTACTTGTATGACATCGTAAAGATTGCTGCAAACGGAAACAGCAGTGCAGCTGTAAGAAGTGACGGAACATTATGGACATGGGGTGCAAATAAATCAAGCCAGCTTGGTGACGGCACATCAACAAATAAGACAACTCCAATTCAGGTAATCAGAGGCGAAAGCAATCCTGAATATGATAATCGTGAAGATAACTCTAACTATTATGTATACTTGCAGAATGTTAAGGATGTAAGTGTCGGCGAAGACCACATGATAGCTATGACAGAGGACGGCAGCGTTTATACATGGGGTTCAAATAAGTACGGTCAACTTGGTGTGAATATTGACGGTGACTCAGTAAATCACGCAGTTAAGGTTGACACATCTGCAATTACAGCCGTAACGGATGAAAACGGAAATGCAGATGAAATAACAGCAGTTTATGCCGGTAAACATTACAGTGCTATTATCACTCGTGAAGGTCATATGTATGTATCAGGTAGAAATACAGATGATACTGAAGGTACAAACTATGTAACAGGCAAACTTGGAACAGGAACAACAGACGAATCTATATCAGAATTTACTTCTGTTGCGACAGGTTTGAAGTACGAAAAGGATAATAACATTGAAAATATTCACGGTGTAAGAAATGTTGCACTTGGTGCAAACCATACAGTAATAATCAGTAAATATGGTTATGTATGGTCATGGGGTGCAAATAATAATTATCAACTTGGTGATATAACATATAACGTTCGTATTGAAAAAGGCTCAACAACATATAACATCAATACTGTTCCTACAATTTCAGGTAACAGAGAAACCCGTTATATGACAATTAATGATGCCGTAACAGATAAGGGCAGAATAATTGCATCTTCTGATGATAATATTTCAATGCCTCCTGTTGTAACAATTTCAGAAGACGATGTATTGAATATCACAAAGGTAACATATGATTACAGTTCAGGATTTAACGTAGCAGAAACAGACGAACATCCTGTTATGTATCTTGCAAATGATCCGAACACATATTCAAATGTAACATGGGCATCATCAGATGAAAATGTTGCTACAATCGAAAACGGTAAGATTATACCTAACGATAACAGACGATACAGTTCAACAACGATTTCTGTTCAAAATATGAACGGTGCAATCGGAATGTTTATTCTAAAGATTAAGCGTAACGAGAATACTGTTGCAGTACCTATGGTTGCTGCCGGTGATGACTTCTCAATCGCTTTGAGAGCAGACGGTACTGTATGGTCATGGGGTAATAATGACAAGGGTCAGCTTGGTTTGGGCAGCAGTGTAACAAATCAAGACCGCCCTGTTCAGATTAAAAATCTGTCTAATATTACATATATAACTGCCGGTCAATATCATGCAGGTGCAATAGATAAAGACGGTAACGTATATATGTGGGGTTATAATGAATTCGGTCAGATGGGTAACGGTACATCTAATAATTATAATTTAACACATCATAAAGATGACCATTATTATTATGATGATAGTTGTTGGAGTCCGGATTCTCATCATAATCACGGTGGTTCAAGCGGTCATACACATTATATGTATAATAAGGTAAACAATAATGCGTATACTCCGGTTAAACTTTCATATAACTTTGGTGAAAAGATAGAAACTATCACAGCAGGCGATAATCATACTGTTGTTATGACAGAGAGCGGTAAGGTTTATGCTTGGGGTGATAACAGATATAATCAAATCGGTTCACCGCAGACATATGCAAAGAGCGGATATATGGGTCATTACAGATATAACTTGTGTTCAGGTAACAGTAATGATGCCGAAATAACAAGAGTTCCGTTAATGCTTACACCTGTGAGAGTAAGAGGCGCAGAAGGCTATGGCTACCTTGAAGAAATAATTGATGTCAGAGCCGGCGGTGACTTCACAATCGCATTGAAGAGAGACGGTACTGCTTACACTTGGGGTAAGAATGATGAAGGTCAGTCAGGTGACGGCACAGTAATCACTTATACTACACCGTCATATCAAAAAGCTAATATGTATGCGTATGGTAGTCATGGTAATGATTATGGTTGGTACGTTGCAAGTACATATGATTTGAAGATTAGATATGAACAATCATACAAGAAGTATTATCCTGTACAAGTAAAAGCAGGTGTACAGACACTTGATATTGAAAATAATTCAACATACAATGCAGGTTCATATGCTTATAACTACTTGCAAGAAATTACAACAATTTCAGCAGGCAGCAAGCACGCTGCAGTTATCACAAAGAATGGTGACTTGTTCACATGGGGTAACGGCGAAAACGGTCAGCTTGGTAACGGTGCTAATGATGATAGTAACTTACCTGTTAAGGCATTTGAAAATGCAGTACAAGTAGCAAGCGGTTCAAATCAATCTATTGCAATTCAGAAAGACAGTGCAGTATGGGCATGGGGTGATAAGACACCTCCTCCGTATTTGACATTCTATGAAACAATATGGACAGATAAGGACAGATTGACAAGCTATGATACAGCTACTATTTACGGTAGAAAGTACACAGAAACAAATCCTACAAATGTATCTTATCAGCTTGGTATAGCCGATACAACATCAACAAGTGTTAATACACCTCAAATGGTTGTAAAGGGTAACACAATTAATGCTAAACCTGAGAACTTCTCAGAACAAATGATGAAGTACGGCATTATCTCAACAAGAGGCTCACATACAGTTATGTATAGTACACGTTACGGTACTGTATGGTCATGGGGTACAGGTACAAACGGAGAAATAGGTGACTTTACACTTAATAACCGTACATTTGCAGTACAGACAGGTGCTACGGATTATATCCGTCCTGACGTTATAGGCGGCGGAATTTATGAAAGCGACAGTAACACAGCTGTTACTGAGTATTCAACAACTAACCCAATGCCTAATATGATTACAATTAACAGTAATGAATATATAGAATTTAATCTAAGCAGTGATGTTTACAGATTAATTTCTCCTGGTTTCAACCTTGCATTTACAGAAAAAGAATCAGAACCATTCTACTGGACTCCTGATTTACATTTGACAAATATTGATGAAAATATTGCAACGGTTGAAATGAACGGAACAGTCGCAAGAATTGTTCCGAATCAGAATGAAGCATACGGTGAAACAACACTTATGCTCCGTGATGATAATTCAGATATATCATTTATCTTCAAAGTTCGCGTAATGCCTACACAAGAAGAGAAGTACGGTACAGATATAAAGTATGCCGCACCGAAGGTTGTAAACGGTGAATCTCATGTAGTTGCATTAAAGACAAACGGTACTGTATGGACATGGGGTCGCGGAACTAATAACCAACTTGGTGACGGTTCTAACTCAAACGACAACTATCCACTTCAAGTATTGGGTGTTAACGGTAGCGGATTCCTTGAGAAGATAGTAGATATAGCCGCAGGTACAAACTTCTCTGTTGCATTGGATGCAGACGGTAACGTTTATACATGGGGATATAACTCAGATTCATATCCTGTATTGAAACTTACAGACGCCGTTGCAGTTGGTGCTGCAAACAGTATGGTTTATGCAGTAATGAACGACAGAACAGTTAAGTATTGGTCATACGGTTCAAGTCCAACTTCATTGATTAAGGGCGAAAGTGCATCAACAAGCGATTTATTTGAAAATGCACTTGAAGTAACAGGCGGAATTTCGCATAACACGATTCTTCGTGATGACGGTTATGTATGGACATGGAGCAACGGCGGAGCAGAAGCAGGTAACGCGTCGGGTCAACTTGGTAATACATTGCGTAAATACCTTAACTATCCGGCACTTGTAGTAGTAGGCGAAAGCCCATACAACAGTGTTTACCTAAATAACGTTGTAGAAGTACGTTCGGGTGCAAACCATAACGTTGCACTTATTAAAGAACAAAACGAAAATCATACACAGTATGATGTTCCTGAAGATAAGGCGTTCACTTCAAAGAACGGTTATGTATTCGCATGGGGCGATAATTCAGAAGGTCAATTCGGTAAGACAACAGCTAATTCAAACAGCTATGCACCTGTAAGAGTTGATATTCCTGATGATGAAGTAATTAATCATATTTCAGCTGAAAAGAATTCAAACCTTGCAACAACTGCCGATAATACAGTTTGGGCATGGGGCAACCATGCAGATGGTCAAATGGGAGCAAACGGCACAAGCTCGGCTCCTGTACAAATCGTATCAAATGACGGCGGAGTATGGTCATCATCGAATGGCATTAAGGGTGCCCTAAACGGTGCTGCCGGCGGAGATTCAATGTCTGCATATATTTCAGACGGTACAGTTTGGACATGGGGTTCAAATAGTTCAGGTCAGCTTGGCGATCAGACAAATGTTAATAAGAACTACCCTGTTCAGGCAATTACAGAACCGGCAACAAAGATGATTAAGGTTGCACACGCGTATGTTTATAAGAAGTCGGATTTGACAACTCCTGTTAAGGAACTTGAATATCCGAACGAAATTATGATAGATGTTGACGAAACTGTGGTTATTGACAGAATTGTTGTAGAAGAAGTTCTTGCATTTAACCTATACTTCGATAAGCGTGTGACAGAAATATCAGTAGATAATATTGATGCTAAGTCAACCGATGAAGAGGCAATAGAAGTTACATCAACTAATTCAACCGTTAAGGCAAAATCACCAGAAAATGCAGTAGCTGGTGACAGTGCTTATGTAACAATGTCAGTGCCATATGACGGTGATACTGCAACAGGCTTTATAAGAGTAGGTCTAATCGCAGACGGAACAACATCACTTCCGGAGGCGTCATTAAGTACAACAAGTTCTGCAATCGTAAATGCAGACGGAACAGTAAGCGCATGGGGCGATAACAGCTTTGATAAGTTAAACGTATCATTGTTTGATAATCAATCTGATGTATATGCTCCTGGTGTTGTAATGAAAGACAATGACGGACAAGTTATATTTAATAACGTAAAAGAATTTGCGTCAGGTGAAAACTTCAGTGTAATTCTAACAAATGACGGTGAAGTATACGCTTGGGGTACAAATGAAAACTCTCAAACAGGTATAGGCAATGCAGGCTCAACTGCTTACGCATATCCGCAAAGAGTTATGAACAGTTCAGATACACCGCTATCAGATATTATATCTGTTAAGGCATATTCGACTCATGCAGTTGCACTTTCAAAAGACGGTAGAGTATATGTATGGGGTGCAGTATCTGATAAGATTGGTCAGAACAGATCAAGACAGAATTATTATGCAAAACCATTGAGAATTACTAATGTACAAGCTATCGCAGCTGGTGAAAATCATACAGTAGCATTGAAGGCAGACGGTTCAGTTTGGACATGGGGTTCAAATGATTCAGGACAACTTGGATCTGATACATCATCAACTCCGCTACCTGTAATGGCAGAGGGTGTAAGCAGTGTGGTTGCAATCGCAGCCGGTGCAGATACATCTATTGCTCTTACAGCAGACGGCAGTGTATATACATGGGGCGGCGGCGAAAGCAACGCAACAAAGGTTCTTGACAATGCTACTCAAGTAGACGCTAAGGGTGAACAATTCACCGCAGTATCGGTTGACGGCAGTGCATACGCATGGAACAAGAACGAAACTCCTACAAAGGTTGAAGGACTAAGCAATGTTATTACATCTGCGGCTGGCGGTAATCACGCAATGGCAGTCCTTTCAGACGGTAATGTATATACATGGGGTGAAAACAGTAATTATCAACTTGGTGACGGCACAAATAATACATCAACATCACCGATTAAGGTAAATAAAGCGCCTGAAGGCATTCGTGTAACTAAGGCGGTAGTAGGTACAGTTTCATACACAGACAACGATAAACTTTTATATGAGTTTAATCTTGAAAGTGGTGATGAACTTGGTATTGACGGAGTTAAGAAGTTCGTTCCTTATCGTTTCAATGTACTTGGTACAAAGAGATGGGAAAATGTTATGAATTACAGACTTGAAGCTCTTGATTCAAATGTAGCAGTAGTAAATGGAAAAACAATTTCGACAGTATCAGGTCGTTACGGAACAACTTACATAAAGATTATTGAACTTAACGATGACGGAACTGACGGTGAAAACGTTGGATTTATAAAGGTAAATGTAATACCTAACGGTGCATTCACAGCACCTATGGTTGCAGCCGGTACAGATTTTGTTATTACTCTAAAGGATGACGGAACTGTATGGTCATGGGGTTCAAACTTACATAATAAAGTAAGTGCGAAATCTGATGAATATGTAGATGTTGCAACACAAGTAGAGTTAAGTGAAAACACTGCTCTTACAAACGTTGTGAAGATTGCCGCCGGTGAAAGTCACGCTCTTGCACTTACTGCAGACGGTAAGGTTTACGCATGGGGCGGCGGTGAAAAAGGTCAGCTTGGTAATGGTTATAATGAAGATAGCAATTATCCGGTTCTTGTAAACGGAATTACAAATGCCGTTGATATTGCCGCCGGTGAAAATCATTCAGTTGCACTTATGGCAGATGGTACAGTTTACGCATGGGGCAGCAACGAATCAGGTCAAATCGGACATCAGCAAAAGGCAAGTTCTGTATACGGAACAAATGCCTCTGAACATTATAATGTACCTGTTATCGTAACAGACTTCGGCGAAACAAAACATCTTGAATCAATCGTTGGTATTTCAGCGGGCGGTAACCATACTTCTGCTCTTACAACAAGCGGTGTTGTATATACATGGGGTAGAAATGTAAACAGTCAGCTTGGTATGAACGATACAAATCCGGCAGATCGTTATGATGTTCCGAGAGAAGTTCTTGGAGATGCAGATTCAGAATTTAAGTATAACGTAGCTAAGATTTCGGCAGGCGATGAACATACAGCCGCACTTTCACAAAACGGAAACGTATGGACATGGGGTTATAACTACTATGGACGTCTTGGTGACGGTAGTGGTGAAACAAGAGCTATGCCTGGTAAGGTTGTAACAGCTCTTAACTACGAAACTTTCGATCTTGAAGGAATTGTAGATATAGACGCCGGAATTACTCACTCATTGGCAATCGCTGCAGACGGTTCAATTTACGCATGGGGCGATAATATGTACGGTGAACTTGGCGACGGTACAAAAGCACAGAAGTCAACGGCTGTCAAAGTTGTAAACGAAGATGGCAGTGACTTTAGCGGTGCAAACGGTATATCAGCCGGAAACGAACATTCTGTATTGTTCACAAATATGGGTGAAATCTATACATGGGGTCATAATGATCAAGGTCAACTTGGTACGGCTCTTGCAGACGGTGAAACGAGTGCATCTGTTCCTCAATGTATAGGAAGCAGTTCAGAAGGTTCAAAGGGACTTGTTATAACAAAGATTAATGTAACAGGTACACCTGTAGGTGAAACATACACAACAGTTCCGGAAAGTATTTCAATATTCCCAACTCAGAATGTTGCGGTAGATTTGAATACAATAAAGGTTATAACATCAATAAGCAGATTTAATGTTTATACATCAATGAGCACAGGAGGTTCAGGTGGATCAACTGTAAGTCCGAGCGATATAACAATCTCGACAGACAGTGATTTGTTAACAATCGACAATGCTACAGGTGTTATTTCACCTAAGACTGCTACAAGCTACGGTATTGCAAAGGTTACAGTTAAACATAACCCAACTCAATATACAAAGTCATTCAATATAGTTATTAAGCCTGAATATTCAGCAAATAAGTCTGCGACAATAGTAGGTGGCAGTGACTTTACGATAGCATTGAAAGCAGACGGCAGTGTATGGACATGGGGTAATAATACTCACGGACAACTTGGTAATGGCAAGGGTGGTAATAACGCACAAGTTATTAATCCGCAACAAATCGCACTTTCAAATATCTCATCAGTTGCAGCCGGTAAAGAATTTGCAATGGCACTTACTGATGACGGTAATGTATATACATGGGGTGCAAACGAGTCAGGTCAACTTGGTATCGGTTCTGTTGATGATAAGTCAACTCCACAAAAGGTATCATTCGATTTGGCAGTAGGTGAATACATAATCAGAATTTCAGCAGGCGATAACTTCGCAATGGCACTAACAAGTGCAGGTGACGTTTATGTTTGGGGTAATAATGATTACAGCCAGATGGGTCTTGGAAATACAATGGCTCACAGCGACTTCTATTCACCGAGCAAGATAGAAAGCATCACAGGTGCAACAATGATTACAGCCGGAGCAAATCATGCAATGGTTTATGCTGTAGGTAAGGTTTATACATGGGGTGCAAATGACTCTGGTCAGCTTGGTAAGGGCACAGATACATTCAGTGCGTCAACCGACGGTGTACCGAAAGAGATAAATATTCCGACTTCAATAGCTACAGTCGATCAGATTATTGCTCGAGGTGATTACTCAGCTATAATTTCAGACGGTAAAGCTTATCTATGGGGTGCAAACGGAAATTATCAATTAGGTAATAACTCTGATACAAATGTATTGTCAGTACCTGATACTGCATTGAATATTGAAGAAAATATTCAAGCTATGGCATTGGGTTACAGTCATATCGTTGCTATCACAGAAAAAGGCAATGTATATGCTTGGGGTAACAATACATTAGGTCAGCTTGGTTTAAGCACAAATGCAAATGAATATAAGACACCTAATAAGGTTTACTCAGGTGCAAGCTCACAGACTAACCAATATATGATAAATATGTGGGGTGTAGGTGCAGGCTATAATACATCATTTGCAGTTGCCTCAAACGGTATCGTATACGGTTGGGGTCAAAATGACAACGGACAACTTGGTATAGGCACAAGAGCAGACGTAAATCTTGCTAATACAGTTAAGCTAAGTGATAAGAACGGTTTGACAATAACAAATGCGTACGTTACAGGAAGTACAAATGTTACATATGATAGCAATAACCCACTTCCTTATAACGTAACAATCACACCGGACGATACACTTACAATAAGCAATAATTCAATAACAATGGCGGCAGCCGATAATGACTTTAACTTGTTCGCATCAAATGATTCACAAATCAGTATCGCAGACAGTGCAAATATAAGATTCTATTCATTAGATCCTTCTATTATGTCTGTAAATGAAACAACAGGTGTTGTTACATTAAGCGATGCAACAAAGGAAAGACGTTACGGAACAACTGTAATTAAAGTTGTTGAAACAACAGAAAATCTTGTATCATATATTAAGGTTGCAGTAAGAGATAACGGAAAACCTCAAGCTGAAACAGGCGTATTTGCGTCACCTTATACTGATGACGGTACAAGAATTATGGTCAAGAATGACGGAACCATTTATACATGGGGAAGTGACAATAAACTTGGTCAGCTTGGTAGAACGGGTGATACAACCGAACCTGCACAAGTTAAGGGCAATAACCTTGATACAAACAAGGTTGTTCAGGCAGCAGTAGGTAATTCGTTTGTTGTAGTTCTTACTTCAGACGGCGCAGTATATTCATGGGGTGTTAATACATCAGGTCAAAACGGTTACGGATATGCTAAGTCATATAATAGAACACCGGTAGCAACAGCAATTCCTCGAGGAAAAGTTATTACACAAATTGCAGTCGGTGAAAGTCATGTAATCGCACTTTCAAGCGATGGCGATGTATATGCTTGGGGTAATAACGATAACGGACAACTTGGTATAGGTATAAAGACACAACGTGAACTTACACCTACATTACTTCCTATAACAGAAAAAGTTGTACAGATTGCCGCAACAGGCAAAGGCGGTGCAGCTTTGACTGAGGACGGTCATGTATATGCTTGGGGCAACGGTAACTTGTCTGCTGAACTTAAAGCAGAAGGTGAAAGCGCCGGCGATACAGATCATAAGCTACAGAATATTGTAAGACTTGCGTCAGTAGGAAATGTGTTTACAGTTTCAGACGCAAACGGTACAACATACGCATGGGGCGAAGGCTCAGTTCACGGTAAAGAAATTTCATCAGACGAACCTGTTTCATATGATGAAATGAAGGTATTGAACTTGAATGTTGTTTATGCTCAGGTTAAAGAAAACGATGAAGTTACAAGAGCATATACAATGTCTAATCCATTACCGACATCACTTGAACTTACAAGCAATCAAATTCTTCAAATTGCAGGCGACTCAGTTTGGGGTAGTGCAAATATTGAATCTTCATCTGTATATGACAGAGTAGGCTATGAAATGACTACTGACAGATTGACATTTACATCAAGTAATCCGTCAGCAGTTACAGTTGACTCAAACGGTGTTGTTACAGGTATGGGCAGAATTGATAGTTCTGTTATAACAGTAACAGATAAGATTCTTGGAAGTTCGTACTCATTCACTGTAAGAGTTGCTCAAAGCGCAGATACAGAGATTACAGTTCCGATGATTGTATCGGGATACGGACATACATTGGCACTTCGTGCAGACGGAACAGTTTGGGCATGGGGTGACAATACATACGGACAACTTGGTGACGGTACATACGGAACATCAAATGTAGATAAGTTTGTTCCTCGTCAAGTTCGTATAGGTCAAAATGAAAGCAATACAAAGTTGCTTACAAACATAAAATATGTTGCAGCAGGTGCAAACAGTTCAGCTGCAATAGATCAAGACGGTCTACTTTATGTATGGGGTAATAATGATAACGGACAACTTGGTGTTGACGGAAAGATAGTTGCATATCCGACACTTGTCGAAGCCCTAAAGGATAATCCGGCTACACCAAACGCTGATGAAACAATTCTTGTTTCGGCAGTTGAATTGAGCGAAAGCCATACAATTATCATTGACGCTTTGACAAAGAGAGCGTATACATGGGGTAAGAACGATCATAATCAGCTTGGTTATCAGCAGAGTATACTAAATAACGGTAAGCCTATGACTTCACCGTCAACTGAAAATTATGCTAAGGAGGCTCACCTTGTAACAAGAGATAAGGGTGACTTGAACTTCCTTGAAGTAGCATCTGGTAAGAATCATTCAGTTGGTATAGTTATTCCTGCATCTGAGGCAGAAACTGCTACTCAAGGTACAGTTTATGCTTGGGGTGATAATACATACGGTCAGCTTGGTCAGAACACAAGTGGTTCATCAAGCGCAGTATTACAAGCTGTTAAGAAATCAAACGGTGAAAGCATTACAAATGCAGTTGCAGTTGCCGCAGCCGATAACTATTCACTTGCATTAACGGCAGACGGAATAGTTTACGCATGGGGTGATAATACATACGGAGTAATGGGCAACGGTACAAAGGGCGGTATACAGAAATCAGCTGTAGCCGTAGCCGGAGTAACAGGTGACGGTACTCTTGAAGGTATTTATGCAATAGCCGCATCACCGAAGACAGCTGTAGCAATAAGCAAAGACGGTCACGTTTATAGCTGGGGTAATAACGATAATGGTCAGATAGGTGACGCAACTCACTTTGAAAGACTATATCCTGTAATGCAGAGTGATATTAACAATGCAAAGGCAGTTTCAGCAGGTGACGGATATACAGTTGTTCAAACAACAAGCGGAAATATGTATGCTTGGGGTAAAAACGACTCAGGACAAATCGGTAACAGTACGTTCGATGAACAACTTGTTCCGGTTGCAGTCGGTGCAAACTCTAAGTTAACAATAAGAAAAGCAGGTATTGTTACTAATACACAGGCAGGTTCAATCGTAACATCAGCAGAATTTGCAATGTTCAGCATGCTTGAAGAAAGCGATATTGTTGAAATGAACGAAGTATATTCTGCCGGCGATGATATTAGCCTACAAAGCTTTGAAAGTGTAGATTATGATACTGAAAACTATGTACCGAGAACAATTACATTGACAAATGATGCGTCAGGCAACATTCAGCAATTTGTTCTTGATAAGAATGCAGTATATGATGAAATGAGATTCTATCTAAATACTGATTCTGAAACAGGTAATGATGAGTTTAAGGTAGAAGACATCTATATGATACCTGCTGATACAAGCTTGTTCAGTGTAGACGATAACTGGATTGTTACACCTACACAAAAAGCTATTGACAGCAAGTATGCCGTTACAACACTTATTGTTCAAGACAGAACAAGAAATATCGCACAAACATTTGAATTGGAATTCAGAGCGACAAAGCGTGACGATGAGGAATTCGGTAAAGATATATTAGCCGCACCGATGGTTGCGTCGAACAGCTTTAATTCAATAGCATTGATGTCAGACGGAACAGTTTGGACATGGGGAGATAATACATACGGACAACTTGGTAATAACTCAGTAACTCCTTCTTCAATGCCGGTTCAAGTTCGTAACCCTATAAGTGACGGATACCTTGACGGAATAGTTAAGGTTGCACAGGGTAAGTACCACAGTGTAGCACTTACATCAGACGGTAAGGTTTACACATGGGGTCACGGTGCAGACGGTCAGCTTGGTACAGGCAATACATCAGATAGCCTAATTCCGGTTGCAGTAGTAACAGGCGCATCAACTTCTGAAACAGAAGATGCACAATATTTGACAGACATTGTTGATATAACAGCCGGCGACGACTTTACAGCAGCTCTTGATAACAAGGGTCGTGTATGGATGTTCGGTAATAATGCATCGGGCTTGCTTGGAATAAGTAAGACAGATGATATTCAGAAATATCCTCAAAGAGTTCTTGCAGGTAAGAGCAAGAGTACAACAATGTATCTTGAAAATATCGTATCTATCGCGGCAGGTGCACACCATATGCTTGCTCTTGATAAGAATGGCAGTGTATGGGCATGGGGCGATAACAGCAGAGGTCAGTTGGGTGAAGGAACATATGAAGATGTTCTTGAGGCTGACGGAACTAAGACAAGCGCAACAACAAGAACTATTCCAGTAGCAGTTGATATTCAAGATGTTGAAAAGATTTATGCAGGATATAATAATTCTGCGGCAATTAAGACAGACGGTACTCCATGGGCATGGGGCGATAACAGTTACAGTCAGGTGGGTAATAACAGTACAGCTGATGTAGTAGCTGTTCCGGCTCAGGTTATGTATGAGTACGACAAGGAAAATCATGTCGGTGTACTTCTAACAGACATCAGACAAATCTCTGTCGGAAAAGAACATATGAACGCATTGACACGTTCAGAAAAGAACGTTGTTACATGGGGTAAAAATTTGAATACAATCACTTCAGCAAGTGGTATTCAAACAAATAAGATGGCAGTAGAGTTGCTTGATGACCTTGATAATAACAGTGTTGTTACAGATACAATTATGATTGCGTCGGGTGATAACACATCTGCAATACTAAGAAGTAACGGTGACGTTTACTCTATCGGTAATAATGCAAACGGTCAACTTGGCGACGGTACAGCTGTTGATAAGGATATTCCTGTCCTTGTTGGTATAGGCAGAAGTGCTGATACTGTTATGATGAATAGCGGAGCAATAATCAGACGTGACGCAAACGGTGATTATACTGATATTACAAAGCAGTACACAGACGATGATCCAATGCCTTACGAGGTAAATATTCTTAGAAGTGAAATCCTTTCAATAGATATGAATGAAATATTCGTTGAAAGAGATCCAAGCTTTAACTTGATAACAGGTTCGTTTAAGGTTAGAGATAACGGTTATACATTCAAGTCACTTGACGAAAGTGTAGCAATTGTTTCAAATGATGGTGTAGTTACACCGGCAGATCAAACAAGTGCAATAGCTCTTGGAACAACATATATTGTTGTAAAGGGTAACGAAACAGGCGCAACAGGAATTATCAAGATTAATGTTATGCCAATGGATGTTCAGTTTGAACAAGGCGAAACAGTTATAAGAGATGACAGTAAAGTTTACCCATATGTAGCTGTAGGTGGTAAGACAATGGCAGCCGTTACAGACGGCGGTGTACTATATACATGGGGTGACAATACATACGGTCAGCTTGGTATAGGACTTACAAGCGACGCAACACCATATTCAACAACACCAACAGTTGCAATAAACGGTAACGTTAAGAAGGTCGTTGTAGGTGACGGATTTATGGTAGCCGTTACAATAAACGGTGAAGTATATGCTTGGGGTAGAAATGATAACGGTCAACTTGGAAACGGTACAAAGGATAACTCAATTTCTCCTGTAAGAGTAGAAGGAATTGATAACGTAGTAGACATTGCAGTTGGCTTGAATCATACATTATTGCTTACAAACACAGGCGATATATATGCGTTCGGTGACGGAAGCAACCATCAGGTAATTCCTGAATTAACAGAAACAGCTTTGATACCGCAAAAACTACATATTAAGAGTTCTTTGGAAATTGCGGCAGTATATGCTGACAATAATACAAGTTATGCACTTACAAGAAACGGTGACATAATTGCATGGGGCGAAAATACATCGTATAAGTTTGGTGACGGCGATTACTATGGTAATGGTATAGCATATGCAGATATAGCTGAAAAAGCCGTTACATTGTCTGCGTCAACAAACAGTGTACTTGCATTGTCAGAAACAAGCCATGTATGGGCATGGGGCAGTAATAACCATAACCAACTTGGTATGTATCTAAAAGACGATAATACATATGAAACTGTTGTTGAAAATCCAACTCTTTCAGATGTATATAATGAAACTGTTGAAGGTGAAGATTGGACTCCGAACGGTGTAACAGCCGGTGAAAGTGCATTCGTAACTTATACAAACGGACATTCAAGAGTTCGTGGTAATAACCAAATTGACGACAAGAACGGTGGTCAACTTGGTATAGATACAGTAAATGATGCAGACGGAAACGCATATTATCCTGACGTAAAAGATAATGCAGTTGTATTATTGCACGCAGGTGACAGTGATCCGGATCATCATTATGAACCGTTCAACGGTGCAAAATCTATTGCGGCGGCAGCAAACGGTGCGAATGGCGTTATCTTCGATAGTATAGGTAAAATCTATGCTTGGGGTGATAACACAAGAGGTCAGATTGGTGACGGTACACAGGATAATCGTGAATATCCGGCGGCTGTACTTATAGACGGTGGCGGAGCTTATATTGACTTCGCAGAGGCAACATTGACACGAAATGATATATCAGACATACCAATTCATATGTTCTATGATACTATTATGCGTGATAATGGTACTCTTGAAACAGCAGTAAGACAAAACGATGTAATCCAGATTGATCTTGACAATGTAGTAGGCGTTATAGGCTTTACACTATTCGGTGAGTCTGCTTATAAACCGACAGGATTGACATTCGAGTCACTAAATACTGAAGTGGCAGAGTTTGAGGCTAATCCAAACGGCGGAAATAACACAACAGGTAAATTGTACGTTAAGCAGAAGACAGGTGTAACATATCTTGTTGCAAAGGATTCGAGAGGTAATACAGGTACAATTAAACTTAATGTTATTCCGGCAGGAAATGACAGAAGCAACGTTATGCCGATGATTGCAGTAGGTGAAAATCATACTATTGCACTTCGTTCAGACGGAACAGTTTGGTCATGGGGTAATAACTCATACGGTCAATCAGGTAACGGTAGCAAGTCTTCATATACTACAATTCCTGTACAGGTAATGAAACGTGAAAATGCTACTGCAAGCCCAAGTGCATTGACAAACGTAATCAAGATAGCGACAGGTGGAAACCACAGCATGGCTCTTACAAGTGACGGACATGTATACTCATGGGGTACTGGTGTTAAGGGTGCTCTTGGTAACGGTTCACAAACTGAATTTAACGTTCAGAAGTACGCAGTAAGAGTTTACGGAACTACAAGAGATTATTATCTTGGTGACAGTGCTACAGGTACAGTTGCTGAATCAATTTATGGCTCAAGAATTATTGATATTGCAGCCGCAGGTACTGGCGTAGATTCAAAAGAAGGTACAAAACAGTACTCATATGCAATCGATGCAGACGGTAATATCTTTGGTTGGGGTTATAACTATAAGGGAGTTGTTTCACCGCAGGATACATATAATGCGAAGATGACTCTTCCGAGAAACATCACAACCAGAAATACAATTCTAAAGAGTGCAAGAAAGCTTATCCCTGATAAACTCGGAGATACAATGCACATCTTAAAGGCTGACGGTCAGATTATTACATGGGGTGATAATTCAAACGGCATCTACGGTATAGGCGAAAATATTTCGACATCACCAAGCCGTGCATCACTTCCTGAAAAAGCAATAGCTGCATTTGGCGGTACAAATAATATTATGGCTATACTTATGGACGGTGGCGTAGCTATGTGGGGTGACCTAAGACAAGGTCAACTTGGATATGGCAGCGACAGTCCTGAGTATTTGACAGTAGAAAAGACACCGGTAAGAGCATACAACTTTGAATGGGCTCAAAGAGGTGCATTCCCACTTAGCGGTGATATATCTGAGTATGTTCAGGTAATCTATGCAAACGGTGGTCAGAACGATGATGGTTCTTACAGCAGTGAAAACTTGTGGTCAGCAGGTATGTATGGAGCTATGCTTGGACGTGGCACAGAACATGATAACGAAATTCTTCCGATAGGCAGAGTTCTTGCAGGAAAGACAGACGTTAGCGGATACGTTAAGAATGTAATTCTTGTATCAAACGGCAGAACAAACAGTGATATATCTGTAATTACAACAGATAATGGTGCCGTATGGGCATATGGTATTAATGAAAACGGAATAATCGGTGACGGAACAACGGTTGACAGATATGAACCGGCTCGTGTCGGAACTGCATACTTCTTGTTTGATAAGTATACATATTCACTAAGAGTTGATGACGTAGAAGAACCAAAACGTCCTACAATATCTTCATTCAACTTGTTGAGCGGTGCAGAAGGTACTTCAACAGAAGAAGTTGAATTGAAGTGGCAGACATGGGATGGTAGCAGTGACATCGTTGAAGTAGATTCTTCAACAGGTAAGCTTACAGGTAAGAAGGAAGGAACAACATATGTAATCGTATCACTTGCCGATGATTCATTGACAGTTGGTACATTTAAGGTAGAAGTTCGTCCGAAAGATTCAAGAATCGGAGGATCGGATACTGACAGCTATATGGATAGTGTTGCTTATCCACAGGTTGTATCCGGTACAAATACAACGTACGCACTAAAACCAAACGGAACTGTTTGGGCATGGGGCGGTAACGAGTATGGTCAGCTTGGTAGCGGACAAATCTTCGGTACAGCAATTTATCCTCAACAGGTAAGCATAAAAGATGAAAACGGCGATAACGTAAGAATAGTTAAGATTGCAGCCGCAGGCGACAGTGCTCTTGCTATAGATACAACAGGTCATGTATGGGCATGGGGAAGAAATGATAGTGGTCAGCTTGGTATAAACAGTACGTCAGTTAAGGTAAGTACACCTGAACGTGTTAAGATTGGTGAACAACCGTCTTATGGTGATGACGCATTGTCCCAAGCCGGCTATATGTCAAACATTGTCGATATAGCAATCGGCGGACTTACAAATGATGCAATGTTTGCATTGTTTGTAGAGGACGGCGGCGTTGTATATGGCAGTGGTAATAATGCTTATAATCAAATAAGTATGGAAAGCGGCGTCAATAACTATCAAGCACCGATAAGAGTAACTGATTCAGTTGCACAAGTTGCAATCGGAAACAGTGCAACATCTCATATGCTTAAATTTGACGGTTCTGTATATTCACAAGGTAAGGGTACAAGATATGAGTACGGTACAGGTGAAAACACAGATAACGTTGACTTCAGAGCCGGAACTGCTGAAATGGAAAATCGTGTAATGGCGATTGCAGCCGGCAGCGAAAATGTAATGGCAATTACATATGCTCTTGCACAAGACATAACTGTTGATACAGATGTAACAGGTAGTGTTTGGGTATGGGGTGCAAATAAGAACGGTGAATTCGGCGAAATGAAACTTGACGTTACTAAACCGACAAAGCTTGCAGAAATTTCAAATGCAGTGCTTATCGGCGGTGGCGAAAGCTTGTATATCGTGGATTCAAACGGAACACCTATTATGGGCGGACTTGCTTCAAGCGGTCAGCTTGGTGTAGGCGGATTGTCAAGTGACGTTTATACTCTATCGGGTAAATCCAATGTTGTAAGAACAGACGGACAAATTGCATCAAATGTACTTAGTATGACATCATCTGTTGGCGGCGTACATTCAGCTTATGCTGACAGTGACGGTTATGTATGGGCATTCGGTAAGAATGACAAGGGTCAGATTGCAAATCAAGATGTAACATCAGACTTTACAACAGCATCAATGGTTGGCTCTGACTTGATTATAACTCTTGATTCAAACGAAATACTTGTTAAGAAGAATCAAGAATCAAAACGTATAGGTATGACAGCACATCAAGGCTTTAATCTATATGAAGATGAACAGCCTGTAAATGTCAGCACAACATACAGAGTCCTTGACAGTGACATAGCATCAGTAGATGGATATGGTCAGGTAAGTGCAGAAAGCACAGGAAAGACATATGTAGAAATCTCTGCAAGAGGCGATGATAATGCCGAAAAGAGAATGTATGTACATATTATATCTCTTCCTGACGATACAGAAGTTAAGGCAGAAAATGCAGATGAAGAATATATTGCTTATCCGCAGATTTCAGCCGGAGATAACTTTATCCTTGCACTTCGTGCAAACGGTGATTTGTACGCGTGGGGCGATAATACTTATGGTCAACTTGGTCTTGGATTAGGTCGTGTCGGCAGTATCGATATGAAACCACAGAAACTTAATGTAACAAAGACTGTAACTGAAATAACAACAGGTGCAGACGGCGAAGACGTTGTTACATCAAGAGAAGTTCCTGTTAAGTTCACAAAGATTGCCGCAGGTCCTGACTTCGCAATGGCTATAGACGTTGACGGTAACTTGTATACATGGGGCAGAAACAATAACGGTCAGATTGGTAACGGTACAGATACTTCTGACTTTATAGACGAAAAGAATCCATCAGAGGTATCAAACAAGGAAACACTTGTTCCATCACCTCAAATGGTTGCATACTTCACTGATTATAATGTAGTAATGCAAGACATAAGTGCCGGCGGAAGCGTAGGCAACAGTTATGCAATGGCATTATCATCAAACGGTGACGTATTTGCATGGGGTTCAAATAAGTTTAAGCAAGTAGAAAATTCTGATAACGAAATCGTTTCAACACCTGTTTATGTTCCTGTATCAAGAATGACATCAATAGCTGCAGGTAAAGGAGATGAATTTACAACAAGCTATGGTGTTCAGGAACTTGGTAAAGTTCTTGCATGGGGTAGTAACGAAAACTCAGAAATGGGCGAAGGTGTGATAGACAGCGTTACAGGACAGGCAATAGTAAGCGGTGGCGGACTTGAAAATATCCGTGTGCTTGAAGTTGCAGCCGGTAACGGTAACGCAGCTGCCCTTACAGAAAATACAACAAATAACTCATACGAATATTATGTATGGGGTAATAATGACAATTATCAGACAGGTATCACTACAAATACTCTACCTATAAGCACTCCTGTAAAGAATACTGATATGAGCCAAACTATTGATATAACAAGCGGCAACGCATCAATGATGGTACAGAAGGGTACAGGTACAGTAAATGTAATCGGTGACAATACAAACGGTAAACTTGCAGTCGGAAACAATAATAGTGTAAATGAAATTGTTGCGGCTAAGATTACAGACGGCACAGACTTTACCGGTGTATTGGCGGCTGCAGTAAGCAGTAACGGCGGTATGTCAGCATTCATTATGCAGGACGGTTCAATCAGAACAGTAGGTAATAATGAACGTGGACAATTAGGTGATGCAATTCTTGATAATGAATTATATCCTGTTGAAGTATATTCGGGAATTATCAATGTAGACGGCGTGGACAGCAATAATGCTGTACTTGCAAATGCCGGAGCGGCTCCTGGTCGAGTATATCTTACAATGAATCAGTTTAATGTATTCGACAAGCGTGTTACAAATACAAACTTCAAAGCAACATCAACAAATCCTGACGTTGCGGAGATAGATAATGACGGTAACATTACTTATAAGTCAGTCGGTTCTGCAAGAATGGTTGTATACGAAGAAAATTCAGGAAAATACTCATTGTTCGATGTAAATGTACTTCCTAATGTTACTGATGTAACAACATCAGTTCAACCAATGGTTGTGACAGGAAATCAATTTACTCTTGCTCTTGCAAGTAACGGTCATGTATATACATGGGGCGATAACTCAAGAGGACAAGCAGGATTTAATACAACTAAAAAGACAATTAACGAACCTACAGAAGTTCTTGTAAACGGTAAACCTATGGAAAATATAGTTTCTGTTGCGGCAGGTGATAACTTCTCACTTGCAGTTGACAAAGACGGAAACGTATGGTCATGGGGTAGAAATGACGCCGGTGTAGGACAGCTTGGTAGAAAGCTATCATCGGGAACAAGCGTATATTCACCGAGAAAGGTATATGACGTTGCACCGACTCCTTCAAACGGATCAATGGGAAGTACATATCTTGGCGGTGAAAATACAGGTAAGGTAGTTAAAGTCTTTGCATCCGGTTCAACAGCGGCGGCAATCACAGAAGAAGGCACTGTATATGTATGGGGTAGCAACAGATACGGTCAACTTGGTATCGGACATGATGCTATAACAGAAAGTTCAGCAAGCTCAAATAAGAATATACCGTATAGAATGTATGGTATTGACGATGCTGTTGATGTAGTAATCGGTGAAAAGAATATTGCGATTATAAATCGTGACGGTACAGTTTATATTACAGGTAGCAACGAAACAGGTGTTCTTGGAAACGGCGAAGTTTGGAGTACAGGCAGTGCAAATAACGGATACAACAGAACAATACCTCTTCCTGTACTTGATACAGATATGAAAGCACTTACAGGCGTTGTGAATGGAGCATTAGGCCCTGAACATGCAATATTGAACTTGTATCAATACAAGAAATCTGCTGATGCAGAAGGCAACGATACATCAGACTTTGCAAACGAAGTATATGCTTATGGTAATAATAAGAACGGTGTTCTTGGAAACGGTGTAGCATATACAAACGGTACATTCTCTGATGAAAACGGAACGACTGTAACAGAAGATGCTCTTGGTAACGAAGTTAAGAAAACAGTTGTATTCCCAACTGATAAGAGCATTGCAAGAGTTCAGGCTTGGAAGTCTGAAACATATGTTGACGAATCAGGCAACTTGCTAACAAGAGATGTAGCTGAGCCTATGAGTGGCGTATACAGCGTATTCGCCGGTGACCACTTCAGTGGTGCTGTTACAAATAGCAGTAACGTTTATATGTGGGGTACAAATGTATACGGTGGAATTGAAACAGGTGTACTTGGAAATAAGACTAAGAATGCTAATCAATATAAGGCAAGACTTGTTTATAAGGATGATACATCAAGTGATAGACTTGATACAATCGTTCAAGTTTCATCAATCATAAACGGTGAACACATTGCGTCAATCTCTCGTGACGGTGTTGTATATACATGGGGTTATAACAATAGATTCCAACTTGGCGATAAGAGTCAGGAAACTTCTGTTGTTCCGGTGGTTGCAGGTAATGCAAAGATGTCTATTATGCCTCCTACAGCAACGTTGGCAGTTGACGGTAAAACAACAATTACGATTACAGGCGCAGATATGTTCTCAGTTTATACAGATCTTGCTTCAAGTGTAGGTACATTTGAATGGAAGGTATTGGATGACTCGATTGCAAAGGTTACTGTTGACAGTCAGCAGCCTAAGACTGCAAACATAACAGGCGTTACAGAAGGTGAAACAAGAGTAGTTGCAACTAATACAATTACTCAACAAACTGTATTCAGCCGTATTATCGTAACTGAAGATATAACGTATGCACAGATTCAGCTTGGTAAAGACTTCACAGTTGCCCTTAAGAAAGATGGTACATTGTGGGCATGGGGTAATAATGAAAACGGCATGACAGGTACAGGAAGTAAGCAAAGTATGCTTACAATTCCGGTACAGATCGATTCATATTACGCAAGTGTTAACGATGCGGCACAAGAAATTGCAACACCTATGGAAAATATTCTAAGCGTTGCGGTTGGTGAAAACCATGCTATAATTATCGGTCAAAGCGGTAAAGTATATGCTTGGGGTGACAATACATACGGTCAGTTAGGTGTTAACCCTATACTTATAAAGAATACAAACAGACCTATCCTTGTAGAACTTGATGAAAACTTTGCATCACAGATTATAGACGTTTCTGCCGGTGCATATCATACTGTAGCCGTAACGGCAACAGGTGAAGTTTATACATGGGGTAGAAATAATAAGGGTCAGCTTGGCAGAAAGACAGTGACTGAAGATAACGATCCTACAAATTTTGTTCCTGAAAAGATGAAGGGCGTCGGTGAAAGTAATCTAAGCGGTGTTGTAATGTCAGCGGCAAGTAAAGAAGCAACAGCTGTCCTTATTGCAAACGGTACAGTTTACACAGTCGGCGGAAACAGCCACGGTGAACTTGGTACAGGTATAAGCAAGAGTGTTGAATACAATACTCAGCTTGAAAAAGTAACGACAATCAGAAAAGAAGATGAAGCATCTGAAAATCAGGAAGAATTAAACAATGTTACAAGAATCGTAGGTAAGGGTTATAACTTCGTTGCAATTTCAACGAAGTACCATTACACAGGTAACACAAATCCTGACGGAACTCCGGAATATGTATATGACAGAAACAGAAGAGTTTATACATGGGGTGACGCATCATCTTCACAACTTGGTACAGGAAGCTTTATGCCATATGCAGATCCAAGCATTAATCCTGGTGTTATCTTGGGTCAAACGTCGACATATTATTCAAATGTACCGGTAGAAGTTACAATGAATCCTGATGACAGTCAGTTTAACGTAGCTGATGAAGACACAGGTGAACCAAGTATTTACCTACATAATATAGCTAATGTATCAATCGGCTATTATGAAACAGAAGACGGTCAGAGTAAGACTCATATCATGGCTATTGACAGAAAGCATAATGCTTTTGCATGGGGTAGCAATGAATACGGTGAACTTGGAGTCGGCGGTATAACTAATCTAAATGCAGCATATCTTGTTCCAAACTTGTATTATGAAGAAGACGGAACAACTCCTGCAAACAGAGCAATAATCGGTGTCGGTTCTGGCGGTATGCACTCAGCCGCATTCCTTGATGACGGATTGGTTTATACATGGGGTCAGAACGACAGCGGTCAGCTTGGTAATTTCACAAGAGATGCAAGTGAATACCCTGGCATTGTTGATGAAGAATACATCGCTCTTGGAAATTACGATATAGTTCTTGATGATGAACAAGATGCAAACGGCGACTTTGTAAATACAATTACAGTTCCTGCGGCATATATGCGTTCATTCAGTTTGGGCAGACAGATTGACTTTGAAAAGACAAAGAAACTTGTATTCGAGTCATTCAATGATAATATAGCATCTGCTCAAAAGGTTGACGGAGATCTTTCTGATTATGACATCAGCTATACAAAGATTACACCGGCTCATTACGGTGAAACAAAGATTATAGTTAGATACATTGACGAAGATAATCCGGAAAATAATAAGTCGGCAGTAGCTAATGTTACTGTGCTTGGTCACGCTGATGACTACAGAACTGCACCTCATATGGGTAGCGGCGATGAATTTACAGTTGCATTGAAAGCTGACGGTACAGTATGGACATGGGGTAAGAATACAGAAGGTCAGCTTGGACAAGGCGGACGTACTTCTGATAGAAATATCATTCCTACACAAGTAACATTCAGCGGTCTTGCATCAAATGCGTATATAACAAAGATTGCAGTAGGAAAAGCTCATGTAGTCGCACTTGATTCAGACGGAAACATCTGGACATGGGGTGACAATACATACGGACAACTTGGTGTAGACAAGACAACAACATATTCGACAAAGCCTGTTAAGGCAGGTGTATTTGACGGCATAAATTATCTAAAGAATATCGAAATCGCAGATATATTTGCCGGTGAATACAGTAGCTTTATCGTAACAGAAGGAACATCAAATATTACAATAGCTAAGAAGAATGATGGTTCAAGAGTTACAGTACCTTTGGGAATTAACAGAAATACATTTGCATTCGGTAATGCGGCAATAGATATTGACACCGGAGAATATACCGGTGACGGCTATGGTGCAAAACCGACACAAATGAGTATTGTTAAAAAGGTAAGTAAGATAAGCGGCGGATATGTATTAAAGACAAGCGGTACTGTTTGGGAACTACCTACAGACCCTACAAGTCCTGAATTTAAGATATTCAAGGGTGAAAACAATTCTGTAAATAACATTGTTGATATTTCATCTAAGTCAGCTGATGATCATACACTTGCACTTAATGCAGAAGGTTATGTACTTGCATGGGGTGCCGGTTCATACGGACAACTTGGTAACGGTCAATCTGACAACGGTAATATGAATAATCCTGAATTTGTTTACCTTGACAGTGATAAGACTCAACTACTTGAAAATGTTATAAGCGTATCAGCCGGTGATAAACACAGCGTTGCACTTGCAATCGAAAAGAACGATGCAAGCGATAATAAGGGCGTTGTTTATACATGGGGTAGCAATGAGTTTGGTCAGATCGGCAGAACAGATGTCGGCGGTAAAGTATCACTACCTGTTAAGACTGTTTATACAGATGATGCAGACGATTTCTCAATAATTGCAATAGATGCCGGATACGGTGCTACATCAACACTTCAGTCAACAGGATATATGTGGACATACGGTCTAAACAATAATGGACAACTTGGTAACCTTGATGTTGATAATACATCAGTACCGGTACTTGTAGGTAAGGGTGAAATTAATGTAACTCCTTCTGAACTTACTATCAGAAAGGGTGATACAGTTGAAATCAACCCATTGCTGACAATCAGTGCAACAGACGCATTTAACTTGTTAGGTCTAACAGGTACGGGCTCAACAAATGTAACATACACATCATTGAATAAGGATATACTTACAGTATCAGAATCAGCACCTCAAACAATGACAGGTGTTAAAGCCGGTAAGGCTAACCTAAAGGTTACAAGTGGCGGAGTTTCGGCTTACGTTGTTGTAACAGTTTCAGGTGGCAGTGAAGATGATAAGTATACACCGATGGTTGCAGCCGGTGAAGGATTCACAGTTGTTCTAAAAGCGAACGGCAGTGTATGGACATGGGGTGACAACTCATCAGATCAACTTGGCAGAAGTACAGCAGATACAATCGGTATGGTATCTATTGCCGAAGACGTAATGTACATTGCAGCCGGTAAGAATTCAGCTTATGCGGTAACATATAAGAAGAATGCAGACGGCAGTGAAGAAAGCAAGCTTTACGCATGGGGCGATAATACATTCGGTCAGCTTGGCGGCGGAACAACAGCGGCTAAGTCAGTAACTCCTGTTGCCGTAACAGGTCCTAACGGAAAAGTTATGACAAATGTCAAGAGTGTATCAGTAACAGATAACAGTGTTCTTGTTCTTACAAATGACGGATTTGTATATGGATTCGGTGAGATGTTCGTATACAACTCAAGAAAGATTGCTCAAATTCCAAACCTTACAGGCGTTGCACAAATCAGTGGAATGTACGCTCGTACAACTGGCGGTATGGTATGGAGGATTGATGAATCAGGAAGTCCGCAGAAGGTTTCAATAAAGAAGAATAACAGTGATGTATCGGCTGTTAAGATAGTGGCAGATAGAGATCATTTGCTTATTCTTGATGAAGACAGCAGAGTTTGGGCATATGGCGATAATACATACGGTCAAATCGGTAACAGTGAAAATGCGGAAAGCAATGCGGTACAAGTTAAGATAAGTGAAAACGAATACTTAGTAGATGTATCGGATATTGCGGCAGGTCAATATTCTTCATACGCAGTTAAGACAGAAACATTAGCCGATAAGACAAGCAAATCAACAGTATATGGTTGGGGCGACAACAGTTCAGGACAGCTTGGCAAAGATCCGGCAACAAATGAACGTATGTCAGTTGCAACAATCATAGATTCAGCTCCTTCAAACGTTGATGTAATTTCAGCCGGATATAATCAAGTATACTTGATTGATTCAGATGGTAGAGTTTGGGGCGAAGGTGAAAATGCTCTTGGTCAGCTTGCAAACGGTGAAACACAAAACAGCAGTAAGTTTGTTATCTGCGGTGACAGTCAGATTGAAATTAATAAGGTAGACGAAGACGGTAACATTATCTCTTCAGGCTACGGTACAATCTATGTCAAGAAGGGTGAACTGGCAGACTTACAGGCATCATTTGAGGCATTCAACGTTTACACCGCTAAGGCAGGTGCAAATACTGATTATAACTTCAAATATGATGTTAAAAATAACGGAATGGTAGTCGATGACGCTGTTCTGTCAGTTCCTGAAAACGGAAAGAGTATTGAGGCACTTAAAGAAGGAATTGCATATGTCAAAGTAACAGAAAACGAAAGCTTGAATAAGACATCATTTGCTAAGATTGTAGTTCTTCCACAAGATGCTGATTATGACTTCCAACCAAAAGTACAGGCAGGAACAAACCATACAATAACTGTACGTTACGACGGCAGTGTATGGGGATTCGGTGTTAACACACACGGACAACTAGGTACAGGCAACACAGATACAAGTGATAAACCGGTAGCGGCATTTACAACATCAAAGATTTACGTTGATGCTGACGCAGGATATGATCATACACTTCTTCTTGATAAAAATGGCGTTGTATGGGCAGCCGGTAATAATGACCGCGGTCAGCTTGGTATAACAACTGCTGACGGTGAATCACATATCTTCACAAGAGTTAATGTTGACCTTGGAGTAGGAGAAAAATTTGTTTCAATAGCCGCAGGCAACGGATTCAGTATGGCTCTTACAAATAAGGGTAACGTATATGCTTGGGGTGATAATACACACGGACAACTTGGTCTTGGTGATGAAACAGAAGTTGCAACACCGAAGAAACTTGCGATTGCTAATGTAAGACAAATTTCAGTAGGTGAAGATCATACACTATTCTTGCAGATGAACGGAACAGTTTATGCTACAGGTAATTATGAACATAATAAACTTGGTATTTACAACTTGTCAGGAGATTTAAGAATTCCTACAAAGGTTCCTTCATTCCTTGGTGCATCAGTAGTAGCTGTATCAGCCGGAACTAACCATGGCTTGGCATTGTACTATACTACAAATGCTGCATCATTCGGTGATAACAGTTATGGACAACTTGGTAACGGAAACTTGTTGGAAACAACGGCGATTCAAACAGTTGAGGCAAGCGGAATATTTGATATATCGGCCGGATATAATCATTCTATGGTAACAAATCAAACAGGTACGCTTTATGTATTTGGTGATAACTCATTAGGACAACTTGGTCTTGGTGGTATGAACGACGGTACAATTCAATATATAAGCAAGCCTACAGCAAACGAAATGTTCCTAAGCAATGTTTATGCAATGAGCATATCGGCCGGTAATAAGTTCAGTACATTTGCCGACAGAAACGGTGTTGTATACGGTTTCGGTGACTATACACAAGGCAATGGTACAGAATTTGGATTGGATACAATCGAAACACGCAGTGATACTCCTGTTATGATAGGTGAATCAAGACTTGTTGCTGGAGACAACGAAGTAACAGTTGTTTCAGACGGAGATGAAGTTAAACTTAATGTTCCTGATGTATCTAAGTTCAATCTATTGTTAGATTATAACGATTCAGTTGATATAACAGCTGTAAGCGTTAATGGCGATATTGCCGATGCAAGAATTGATGAAAACGGAGATGTTTATGTTTCAGGTAAGTCTGTTACAGGTCTTACACAGATAGTTGTAACAAGAACAATTAAGAATTCAAACGGCACAAGTGCCGGAAGTGAAAAGCTTGTATACTTTGTAACAAATATCGAGCAAGGAACAGAAGAAAATCCATCAATCGTAGCACCTATGACCGCATCAGGCAGAGCGCATACAATAGTGCTTAAGCAGGATGGCAGCGTATGGGCATTCGGTAGCAACACATATGGACAGCTTGGTATTGGAACGGCAGATAACGTAATTCAAAATGTTCCTCAGAGATTAACATTCTTTGATGATCTAAGAAAAGTTGAAGAAAGCTCAGACGGTACGCTTATAAGCACAGGCGAAAATGTTGTTAAGGTTTACGCCGGTGAGTATCATTCAGTAGCCTTGACAGATAAGGGTAATGTATATACATGGGGTCTAAATAACAGAGGACAACTTGGACTTGGTTATGATCCTTCAGTTCGTGATATGGTTATGTCACCTGAACGTGTAACATTGACAGATTCAAACGCTAAAACAGTTGAGTTAACAGATATAGTTAAGGTATCGGTCGGAACATATCATACAGTAGCACTTTCAAGAAGTGGTATAGTATATGCTTGGGGATGGAATGACTATGGTCAGATTGGTAATGACTCTAACTCATCACAGTCATACTCATCAACTCCTGTAATCGTTAAGAGTCTTAATAAGGTTGTTGACATCAGCCGTGGTTCAGGCGGTCAGACAGTTTATGCAATTCGTTACGACGGTAGCGTATGGGCATGGGGCAGCAACGACAGCGGTCAGATTGATGTCAACAGTATAAATACAAAGATCTACAGAGAACCGACAGAAGTTAAACTTAAAGTCGGTAACACTGATTACAGTAATGATGTAGTTCGTATTTATACAGGTCTTAATCATTCAGCGGCATTACTAAATAACGGTAATGTTATTACATGGGGTGAAAACAACCAAAAGCAACTTGGACGAGAGGCAGAATCTATTGAAGGAACAACAATTGCAGCTCCTGGACTTGTAGATAAATCAAATCTTACAGGCAGTGACTACATTGTTAGCCTTGAAGTAGGTGCAACTCATAATGTTGCTATCCTTGGCGATCAGAATATCGCAGTATGGGGCGACGGTGCAGACGGTAGACTTGGTCTTGGCGATCCTAAGACAGGTAACGGTACGGCAGATGTAGAAAAACCTACATATGTAACGGTTGAAAACGCATCAGCAGGTACAAGAGAAAATCTACAGGCATTGGCAGTATCTACAGGCGGTGCATTCACAATCGTTTCAAGAAGTATGGTTGATACAAGCGATCCTAAGAACGGTATGGTTTACGGCTTTGGTATCAATGATATTGGTCAGTTGGCTCTTGGTAGACCGAGCGACCTGACTAACTCAATCATTTACGAACCGGCAATTATTGCAGGTGATGTGGCAGAAATTAAGCCAAGTGCCGCAACAATGAGCGTAAATGACGTTAGAAAGGTAACTATCAAGTTACCAAGATTCTATGTAACAACTCCGGAAAATACTAACGGAGGCGATTACACAGCAAAAGTTGTAAATATCGGAGATACAACAGGTGATATAATCACATATGATAAGACAACTCAAAATGTTACAGGTGTTAGTATCGGTACGGCAATGCTTATTGTTACTGATAATGAAACACCGACAGAACTTGATGCAACATTCACAGTAATTGCAGAACAAGACGACAGAGTTGGCTATTTGTACTACGATATTGAAAATCCTGAAAAAGCAGATGAAATTATCAGTACAGCCGGTGAAGTTCAGGATACAGATTGGTTCCTTGACAAAGGATTCTTGACGTATGGTACAGACTATACTATAGAAACAGCCACAGACGAAACAGGTAAAGAATATAATGCAGTAGTTCTAAAGGGCGGAATAACTCAGCTATACAGTGTAGTTACTCCTATATCTAAGACGGGTGAAGGCAGCCTAAGAATTCGTTCAAGAGTAATGTCAGATTCTTTGACACTTCGTGACGCTGACGGAAACGCAGTTGATTGCACAGTCGAAAAGAAATTGGATGAAAACGGTGAATATTATTATCAAGTTGATAATGTTAAGGCTGAAGATGTTACATTGTATTACCTTGACTTTACAAATGACGATAAGGTAAGAACAACAAAACTTGCTATTATCGGTCAGTCAAGCGATGCAACAATCCATCATATTTCTGTAACACCTGTTTATAACAAGGATACAATAAACGGCAAAGCAGATCATACATATTATGATGGTGCTACTCATATTCCGGCAGCCGTACTAAAAGAAGACGGAACGGTTGATTATTACTACTATATCGCTCCTGATACAGACAGTGATAATAATCCACTTGTCGGAGCGACTGTTTACATTGACGGTCAGAAAGCGTCAATAGTATCAATAGCATCAATTCCTGTAAACTCAGATCATACTGAAAATGAATATCATGGTAAGTATTTTGACGCACAGAATATCGCTATCGGTACAGACAGTACATCAGAAGTTGCAACTAACGGTAACTTTACGGCAACTAAGCTTACAGTAACGGCACAAGACGGAACAACTAATGATTATATCCTATACATCTATAAGGAATCATACGCAACATCTATTGCGAAGATTACTGTTTCAACAGACAGCAAGACTTATACGGCAGTTAAGGCAGGAGAAAACAGATACCAGGTAATTGTTCCTGAAAATGTTACTCTTGCAGATATAACAACATATACTACACTTGACAGAACAAACATTGCCTACAGAAATAACAGCAGTGTTAACCCTGATAAGGAAGGATTAACAAGTCCGGCAGTATATGAAGACTTTGTCATCGGTACAAACACACTTGTTACAACAAATATTTCTACAACTGTAATAGGTGGTAACATCGGTTCAGGCGAATATATCCTTGATATTATCAAAGTTAAGGATGAGGACGATCCGTATGTTGCAGTTGACCATACAAGAATAATGCCGTCTAAGGATGGAACATGGTATATAGCATCTGTAGATGACGATGCAGAAAATGCAGTTATCACAGTATCTACAATACTTGAAGGCGGACAAGTCAAGATAGGTAATAACGGTAAGATTGAATCGACAATCAGTGAGGTTACATATGTTCTTGATGAGAAGAAGATGGACGCAAACGGATATGAAGACGTACCGTTTACAATCTTCCCTAAGAACGACAGCCCTCAAGAAAAGACAATACGTATTTACAAGAATTCTGCCGATCCGAGATTGAATAAGATCACGGTAACAGTTTATGACGATGCGAATGGAGTAATTGAAACTGTTGATGCTTACTATGATATTGTTCAACAACAATATGTAGCATTGATTGATAATTACGAAGATGACAGACCAATTCTTGTTGAGGCAAGAAGTTTGGCAGTCAAGACAGACGCAGACGGAAATACTGTAAATGCTAAGGCGGCAGTCGTTGAATACGGAGGCGATTTAAGCACTGCTCCATATCTTGACGTAGCGTCACTTAACAGTAATACAAACGGTGTCATCACAAACTACAGCGTAGGCGTAGAACCGATTGATACTAAGTATTCAAAAGAATCATATAAACTTGCGGTTATTAAGAATTCTTTGAATATTAACGCAAGTGCAAAGACTGATAAGATGAATGAATTCTTTGCAGCAACAGTCGATGCAGATGATTCAAGATTGCTTGAAACAAAGGTTATTTACAGTGAAACAGGCACAGATATTAAGGTTATCCTTGATCAGCCTTATGAACAGGTTGCGGTAGGTAAATTTGAAAACGGCGACTATAAGATGGGACAATATAAGTCAGTTACATCTAAGATTGCCGATGGTGAAAAACCATATATCGTATTCAGTAAACAGGCACTTGATCCTGAAGTTAATAAGGAAACTAACTATAAACTTATGGTTAAATCCGGATCTGTAACAAAGGATTACATTCTTACAATTCTTTATGTTAAGGATGATGTTACTGTTGAATACGTTAAGGACGTATCTACTCCTGAATCATCAAGATATACAATAGTAAAAGAAGAGAATAGCGATAAAGAATATCAATATTATCTTGCAATTAAGCAATCGGATTATGACAATGATAAGAGTATAGATCTTGAAATCAAGGCTACAAGCTCTAATGCTTATGTAACGATTGCATCTTCACCGGATGTATCGGATGAAGAAGTAAGTTATGTAGCAGGTAAGAGTGGTAAGTTTGAACAAGTTCTAAATCAGACAATCAGAGTTCAAGACTACATCACGTCAGATGATACTACTGCGGTTAAGTATCTAAGATTTAAAGTTACAGGTGAATCAGGATTCAGTCAGGTTTACAAACTTTACATCAAACTTCAATCGGCAGATACATCACTTGACGGCGGTATTGTCAAAGCCGGTGAACTACCTTCAGCTATTTCAGATGAGGCAGAGGCAATAGAAAAGTCTACTGTAAAGACAAATTACAATAAGACGACAAGTAACAATAACAATAGCGATACATATGATACAGAGTTTGACGGATACTTCATCACAGTATCTGATACAGCTAAGAATGCTGCAATCAGAGTTGTGACAAAGGATGACCACGCATCGGTTGCAATAGGTAAATTCCTTGCTATCGAAGACTATGCTATTATGTCAGATAATTCTGCTAACGTAGAAGTTAAGAAGAATTACATCAGTAGTTTGAGTGATTCAGATTACTCAACACATGAAAAGAAGATTGAAGCATACGATTTGACAGACGGCAACAGATACAACTTGACTGCCGGAGTAAGTGCTGATTTACGAAAGGGAATATTTGTTCCTATAGTAATCAAAGCTGAAAACGGTAAGACAGATATAAGTTATCTAATGATTCGTGGAGATAAGTCTGACTTGACTCTAAAGAATTTGTATGTAAACATTCGTTATTCAGACGGAACATCAGAATGGACACTTGTAGACGGTCCTGATTCAATCACAGGTGAATATTCAGTTGGTATTCCGAATAATATGACATCCATAGACATTAAAGCAATAGCTAATCGTTCGGATATTATCTCACTATTGGTCGGTGAAAATACTGCCGATGAAGGTGAAGACGGCGAAGACACAGATACATCTGAAACACCGGATACACCGAGCGAACGTTCATGGATTGAAACATTGAAACTTGATCTTGATACATCAGTTTACCCACTTGTTTATAATGGTACTAATGTAGATAAAGATTCAGGTGAAAGAATTAAGATAGGTCAAGCTATTGACCCTGACAGTCAGACAACTGTTGTTAAGATTTATCTATATGCAGATAACGGTACAATGATTACCAACGAAGATGCACCGATAATTCTTAATATCAATAAGAAGTCTGAAGATGCTAATATCAGCAGTGTTACAATTAATCCTGATACAGTTTACGAAAACAGTGATTCAACAGAAAGATTAGATGAAAATCAAATACCTGGATTTACTGTATTCGCAAATGAGGATCTTGATAACCCTGAAAAAGAATCTTATACAGAGGCATTTACAGTTAAACTATCAAGCCCTAAGGCTAAACTTACTATTGACTCAAGCAAGGCTGAATATGAGCCGGACGCTGACGGAAACGTAAGTTTCTCGCTTAACCTTGTTGAGAGAGATGAAAATAACAGAAACATATTCCATGTTCCTGTAACAGTTACAGCCGAGGCAGGTAATACGAAGAAGTACATCTTGAATGTAGAACTTCATACACTTGACATTGGTATTGTAGACTTGAAGTACAACAATGCGTCGACAAGCTATGACAGTGAAAAGAGAAACTATTATGTATTTGAAGAAAAGAATACAAATAGCGGTTTGTTGTATATTATGTCAACAAACGGAACAACGCTTACGATTGATTCCGAATCAAATCATTATAGTACAGAATCAAATACAATAGGAAATGTATTCGATAATACTGTTACATTTGATCAAATGCTTAGCACAACATATACTAAGCAAGAATATAAGATTCTTGTTCATGCCGCATTCGGTACATTCGCCGACGGTAGCGTTAAGGAATACACTAAGGAATACACATTCACTTCTAACCTAAAGGATAACAATACAAACCTTGTATTGTACATCAACGGCAAGAAGGTTGAACATAACAATGGTGTATTTGAATCAAGTATCTCTTACACAGCTAAGGATTATGAATTAAAGGCAGAGGCTGAAAGTAACTATGCACTTGTAGGAATTAATTCAACACCTCCTACAAATGTAAAGACTGAAACAAAGACAATAGAAACTCCGGATCAAGAAATTGAAAACGTAAGAATCTATGTAACTGCACAAGACGGAACTCTTGCACCGTACGGTGAGGGTGACGGAGGTTACTACACATTAATTCTAACAAGAAAGAATGAAACTGCAGAACTTGATACAGTTACATCAAGCAATGTGGATGCAGAAGTTGAATATGATGAATCTACTAAAGAATACATCATTTACACAAGCAGTTCACAGGCACAGGCAACAGCAGTTCTTACTCCGGAATCAATCGGCGCTAAGGTTGGTTTGTTTAAGTATGACGGAACTCAGTGGGTTGCACAGACAAATTACACTGACGTTGATGCAAATATGAGCGTTGACTTGGGCAGCGACATTATGAAGAATGTAAATAACGGCGTATATCAAATTCGTGTTAAAGCTGAAAATGCCGAAAGCGATGAAGAATACAAAGCATACACACTTCGTATTTCAACAAAGAGCGGCAACACAGGAATTGAGCAGATTATAATTGAGGAGAATAAACCGGGTCATTATAACAGCGTTAAGCATGAGGCTGTATGGGATGGTAAGGTTCCTCCGAGAGATGCAACAATCAAGATTGTTCCGACAGATAAACATGCTACAATTACAAATGTTGTTCGTGTTAAGTCGGCAGACAGTGACGCAAGCATATTTGAACCGATTAAACAGCCGGTTGAAAACAATACAAACAGAGGTACAATAGAATTTGTACTAAAAGACGGTGTTAAGATTGCTCCTGACTACTATGAATACTATCGTATTACAGTTGCACCGCATAACGGTGGCGCAACACAAGATTATATCCTTCGTCTACAAGGTGTAGATGATGATGTAAGCTTGAAGATAGTAACAATAGACGGTCAAGAAGGTACATACATCGAAGAAAGCAGCCAATATAACTTTATGGTTGCAGAAAAATCTGTTAAACCATATGTTGAAACAAATTCAGAAAATACAAACATTGTAGCTATCAACGATCAGACGCTTAGCACACTTTCAAATGTTTGGGAAAATGAAGGTTATATGTATGATGTTGACCTTAATAATGAGGTTAACACAATCGAGGTAACAGTTAAGTCTAAACTTTATGAAAGCGATGAAAAGACTCCGAATGCAAAGAAGACATATGTCATTGCATTGTATACTGCATCTCATAATGCAGATTTGGGAGATATTATCGTTAATACAATTAAGGCTATACCTCGTCCGGAAAATCCGACAATCTATGATGCGTCAATTCCGACATACGATAAGGATAACCCATTGAGTTTCTGGAATCCTGCAACGATTGAAGTAAATGCTCTAAACGGTTATACAACAATCGAATTTAGAGGAACAGCTGATAAGGCAGACGGTAAACTTATTGTAGAACGTACACTTGAAACCGGAATTACTACTTATCAGATAGAAACAACATCATCGTCAGGCAGATACAAGCAAGTTTATACATTGAATATCACAAGAGATCGTGATATTCCTGATGTACAGAAAGTATATGTAAATGATACAGAAGTACAAAAGGGTCAAAATACATTTGTAGATATAAGCTTGTTTGCAATAGAAGATGATACATATGTTGCAACAGTAAACAGACATGACCCTGTAAATATTACAATTATGCCTAAGGGCGCAATGTCAACTGTAACACTTTGGGGTGACACAATCGAAACACCTGTATCAAAATACAGAGGCGGAGTATTTGAAAATGTCGCACAGAACGAAAGCGGTACTACAAACTTTGAATTCAGAGTTGACGCCGCAGACGGAAAGGCAAGCAAGACATACAAACTTCAAATCCTTTATGCAGGTGATGACGATACAAATCTTGAAAGCGTTTCATTCAAGGGCATTGAGGCAGGAAAGATTAGTCCTAACTCAGATGATTATTACACAGATGCCGACGGTACTCAAAAGCAGTACAAAGCTAAGTATATTGTAAACCTTGTAAATGAAAAAGAATATTACGGTGATATTGTAATCAAGGGTGTAAATGAATATCAAGGTATTACACTTTATGATGAGGACGGTTCAACTGTTATAGCAAACAGCACAAGCGGTATTTTGACAAGATTCTATACAATGAGAAAGAATGTAGTAAATCTACCGTTCACAGTAACCTCACATAATATTGATAATGAATTTGTAACAGAGCATTATATCTTGACTCTTACAAGAAGAATGCCTGAACTTGAAGAGGTAAGAGCCGACGATAATCTACTTATCTATAATAAGATACAGTACACATATCAGGCACTTCCGAATGCAAAGAAAGTTAAGGTTTATGTAAAGGCAAACGATAAGGATGCTAAGGTACAAATCGGAGATTTCGATTGGGCATTGTATGAGGATGAACAGGATTACGATATAAGCAAGGCAGGAGAAACAACATTCACTGTTCCGCTAAATATCTCAGTTTATCCGTATACTGAATACACAACAAGAAATCTTGTAATTACAAAGGGTGACTCTAAGTTAAAGCAAATCTCAGTATCTGTTAAGGATAATGATGAGGCTGTATCAAGACGTATTGCGGCTAATGATTACGGCGAATATGTAGCGGTAATCCCTGAAGAAAACACAAGCGAATATGTAACTGTTTCACTAAATGCACCATCAGACGGTTATGTACTTGAACTTTACAGACAAGGTACAAAACTTGCAACAGGTGTTGCAGATGAGGACACAGGTAGCTTTGAACGTAGAATCGACTTGTATAATGTCGAAAATCTAAACAATGCTTGTAATGAATTAACTATTTATGTTAGCGACGGTCAAGGTAACGAAGCATTATATCCATTGTGGTTGAATAAGGTTTCAAGCAATACGGCAGTTAAGACAGTTATTGCACAAAGAGGCACATCAGAAGAAAGCGTTGCTGAAAATAATACAGATACATCAAGTAACTGTGATTCACATGAAGTTGAAATTACAGACAGCGCACAAACAGTTAAGTTGTATATTGAGGCTGAAGACCCAACAGCAACTGTAAAGGTTGGTACGAAGTCAAGAGTAGGTTCAATAGAAATCAGCGTTCCTGTAAGTACGGGAAGATCAAGCTACGATGTAGACTTTGATATTATCTCAACAGCAACTGATGAAAACGGCATAGCCGTATCTCAAGCACATAAAGTTACTTTGGTACGCCAGAGTGATGTTGCAGAACTTGAGAGCGTAGTTGTAAACGATACAAATGTAGTAGCAAGCGGAACTTCTTATAATGCTCACAACTTAACAAGCGAAACAGCAAATGTTGTTTTGAAAGCTAAGAATAACGGCAGAATTGAAGTTATTGACAGACTTGAAAATGTTCTTGCATCGGATGATACAACATCAGACAGTGTATGGACAGATTCAGATATGCCGCTTGAAAACGGCGAAACAACTAAGTATGTTGTAAGAGTAACTTCACAGAGTGGCAGAAAGTCAGTTGACTATATGCTTGTTTTGGAAAGAGCCGATTATGTTGGCGGTCTTGAATTCTTAAAGACAAAGCTTGCAGATGAGGACGATTACACAACTCTTACAGCTGACAGCAAGGGTATCTACACACTTCAAATCGACCAAGATGATGAAACAATAGACATTTGGACAAAGGCACTTGCATCAAATGCCGAAGTTACAATGACATTGCCTACATTGATTGGCGGAAATGTGGACTACATGACTGTACCGACTTCAGGAATGAGCGAATTTAATACAGAAACAGATTGGAGCCGAGATGTATATCTAAGAAAAGACATTAAGGAATTCTATATCCCTGTATATGTAGCAGTTCCGAACAGTAAGTATTCATACAGATATACTCTAAAACTTGAAAGACAGAACCTAAATATAGGTGAAGTTAAAGTTTATGCAGAGGATATGGATAATGAACTTGCTGTTGCAACAACAGATAAAAACGGAAATGACGTTTATGAATTGATTGTCAGTGAAGATAAGACAAATGTTCACGTTAAGGTTACAGCAAGCGGCAATAACGCTATGGTAAGCGGTGATTACGCATCAGTAGGTGCGGCTCTACCAAATTCGGCTGTAAATAACAGTGTATTTGAAAAAGAAGAATGGGCTCTTAACGGAGAAGTGACAACATTCGAGTTCAAAATTCGTGCAGAAGATGCCGATGAAAATACATATAAGACAATTTATCTAAATGTATACAAGGCAAATGAAGATACAGATCTTGAAAAAGTAGAAGTTAGATATACTCGTAACAACGTTGAGGGAACAGTTCAGGCAGTTAAGGGAGAAAACGGCGAATATAACGCATGGATTTCTTCTGACAAGACAAGTGATGTACTTGTTGACTTGATTGCTCAGGCAGCCAATGCCGGAGCTATGGTACAGATAGACGGTAATACAGTTGCATCAAGACATACAGATGTTCTTGAAGATGTATCTGCACCGGTTACTGCTAAGAAGATTACTGTTGTATCATCAAACGGACAAGCTAAGGCTGAATATAAGGTTAATGTATATATCGCAAATCTTGAACTAAAGACAGTAGACGCATCGGGTAATTCATATTATCCAACAACCGTTTCTGAATCAATAGACGGCAGAGCGGCTGATGTTTATGAGATATTCATAGATGGCAATTATACAGATATACGAATTGAGGCAAGCGACGTTAATGCTGAACTTACAACAGGTATACTTCCTGACACAGCACCTGAACCGAATGCAACTTCTTCAAATAGCTATTATAATTCATCATTGGCATTGAAAGACGGATATGCAGAAATTCAGGTTAATGTAGGAAATGCTAATATTCCAAGTTCGTTCAATAACATATCATATGTAAGAATTTATAAGAAGGACGATAATAATAATCTTGACTATATCGACTTAACATATGAAGACGCTAAGGGCGATGAAATTGTTGTCAGAGCCGAAAAGGTTGACGATGATACATATGCTGCAATAGTAGATGAAAATGTTTCATTGACAGACATTAAGGCAAAGGCAGAATCTAATTCGGCTAAGGTACAGATTGAACCGAATACAACATACAAGACATCGTATGATGAATATAAGGAATATCAGTTAACAAGCGATGAACAGAATGTCAATATCAATGTAAAACCTTCATCAGGTACAAATGATAAGACATATACTTTGACAATCTACAGAGCAAATACAAGTCTTGAATCAGTTAAGGTAGACGGCACTGAGGAAATCGGTAATGTTAAGAAAGAAGTAATTAACGGTTCAACGGCTGATGTATATGAAGCAACTGTTACAACGGATAAGGCAGACTTATATGTTAAGGCAGTCAGCGACAGCGCTCTTGTAAATGTTTCAGCAAATGGAACAAAAGCAGAAGACACCGCAAGCAATATATGGACAATAAGCGGATACGAGATTAATGATGACAGTGTATTATTGACAATTTCAATCAGACCATCAAGTAAGATAAGTGTCGATAGAAAGGCATACTTGAGAATCAGCGGAATTAACGATAAGACAGACATTGACGTAATCGCTAAGTACATAGATGCAGACGGCATTGAACAAACAATAAACGCTGATACAACATATCTTGTATCAGATAAGGAATTCATAGTAAGAGTTCCTTACGGTATCAATAAGTTAACCGAACTTACTGCGTCAACAACAAAGGATAATGCTCTTGCAGGAGTATATATCAGTACTGACAGTGCATTGACAAATGTTCCGTATGAAAAGAAGACATATACTGAAAAGAATGTAGCTCTTACAGACGGAGTAGTATCTACAAGATACGCATATGTCATTGCGACAGACGAAGTAAACCGTGAAAAGTACACAATTATAATTGTTCCTCAAATCAATCTTGATTTGACAGCTTATACAGAGTGGAACGGTTCAACGGGTGATAAGGCAACTAAACTTGTTGATGAAAACGGAAACGTAACACATAATGCTTTGGTAAGCCGTGCAGATAATACTAATATCGGACTTATCCCTGATGATAACAGAGTCAATGTAAGTTATACTTATAACGACGCAACTTTGAATCAGAGATACGGTACTGTACAAGTACCTAACCTTGAAGAAGGCAAGTCGCTTGATATTCCTGTAAAGGTTGTATATTATGCAGGTCAGCATTATGAACAGGTTTCTGAATCAACGTTGAGAATCTTTATTAAGAATACAGTTGTTGATCTTGAAAGCGTCATTGCAGAATACGTTGACACTAACGGTACAACACAAACTGTAATCGCAGTTCCTAATAAGGATGACGACGGTAATATCACAGGATATACAGCGTATGTTCCTGAAGATCTTGAAAAGGTAGATTTAACAGCTAAGACTGTTGAAACACTTGCAAATGTTCAGATAAGTGATACTAAGGATAACGATAAGTATACAGTAAACAAGTATACATGGACAGGCTTTAAACTTACAGCGGATACAACTTCAACAAATATATTTGTTAAGGCAACAGATAACAAGACGGAAAAGGCTTATAACCTTGATGTTATAAAGACAAACCTAATTCCTGAAGTTACAATGTATCCTGCAACAGTAGATAATTATAACAATGGCTATAAAGCAACATATGATTCTGCAACAGGTAAGTTTACAGCAAGAGTTGCTCCTGGTACTCTTGGTCAAATCAAGATTGACAAGGACGGCTATTATGTAAGATACGGTTATATACCAAATGACGGAAGTGAAACTTATGCTAATAAAGCTAAGTTGTATGCTGATAATGATGAACATATCACATGGTCACAATGGTATGACGGTACAACATTAAAGGATAATACTCTTCCAATGGCAGACCTTGTAACAGGCGATAATGCAGTAACACTTATCAAAGTACAAGTGGGAATGAGAGCCGCAGACGATGTAACCGGAACAGATATTGGTGACGGTAACTATGTAGGCACAAGCAAGATTTACAACTTGTTTGTATCACAGATGTATAAGGATGAAGACAATTTGACAATATTCCTTGATAATGATACAAAGGTTAACAAGGAAAACAGTAAGGCAGAAACAGACGAAAACGGTCAGACAGTTTATGTATATGAATACGGAATTGATAAGACTGAAACAAGAGAAAATGTTACAATGTTTGTCGAAGCACTTACAAACAACAATTTGACGAAACCGAATACAAGTTACTCAGCAACAGGAACAACATCAACTCCTGACCAATCAGGTAAATTCAGTTACAATATTAAGATCAGTGGCGGATACAGAAGTGACAGCGTAGACGTAAAGATTAATCCATATACCGAAGGTACGGAAACAGTACCTACAATAGTTGATATTGTTTCAACATCTGAGGCAGGTACGGAAGTACATTACAGAATTAAGATTTACAGAAAGTCAAGCGACGCTTCTATTGAAAAGTTAATCGTACCCGGCAGTGATGAAAATGTTGGTGATGTAGACTTGACAAAGGCAACAAATGTAAATGGTGTGGCCCACTATGCAGTAACCGTTTCAACTAAGTATCTTGAAGAAGATGCAGACGGTAATGTCCTTGTTCCGGTTTATATCAGATCGACAAATAACAAAGCTGTTATTAACGTAACTAAGGTAGACGACAGTTATGTTCACGAAACAGTGACTGACGATACATCTTACATCTTGGTACCGATTAATGTAATTAATAAAAAGGCACAAGTAAGCTTTACAATAACAGCTGAAGATAATTCAGCAACTTCAAGTCATGTGGTTGATATAACAACTGTTTCGGCAGATTCAGATATTGACTTGATTATGATTGCTACAATGAATACTCAGAGTATGGCAGAAGAAGAGTTCGATAAGAATTATATTGATGCTAACGGACATGAGGTAATTGTATATAAGGGTTACTTGTCATCAGATGATGTAGGAAAGAAGAGCAGTGCCGTAACGCTTTCAATCGCTGCATCAGAAATTACAACTCAGATTGTAATGGATAAGAAACACACTATTGTTCGTGTAGGCGACGGCAAAGAAAACGAAGTTTATAATGATAATCAGCAATATCAATATGTTTACGGTAATGGTAATGCACATTATAAGTATACAAACAAGATTCAGGAAATGGATAAAGATGAGTATACATTTATGAACTTTGAAACGATTGCCGAAGACGGAGTAACTAAGAAGTATTATGAAGTTAGACTTTATCCAATGGATAAGGATAATATGAACCTTGAAACTAAGCAGTATCCGACATCTGACGGCGATGAAGAAACACTCGTATCGTTGTGGGCAGGTGAAGTCGGAACAATCGAAACAATGGAAAGACCTAATACAAGAGAACTTTCTGCTGAAGAGATGAAGAGTCATGGTTATACAGATACTTCAATACCGACATATATCGCTTATATCGGCAATGATGTAACAGCTGTTGAAGTTAAGGGACGTACAGAACATGATTATGCAAGCATTAAGATTCATAATGCTGCTAAGTACGACATTAAGCAACAGGTTACAACAGTTACAGGTCTAAGAAAGGGTCAAAATGTAACAATCAACATCTATGTAAGATCACAGAATATGCAGAATACTGTAAACAGCTCCGCAGTCGGAACAGGTAAACAGTATCGTCTATTGCTTGAACGTGTTTCAAACGACAGAACATTGCATTTGGCAGAAGTAGCGCCTAAGGACATCATAGATGAAGATAATATCAATGAAGAACATTCTTATCAGACTGCAACAATATCACATGAACGTGAAGAAATTACAGCTGAGATTAACTATGGTGCAACTATCGTACCAATGAGATTTGAGGCTACAATTTCAGACGCAATCGTTACAGTAATAGGTGATATGCAGACGGGTGAAGAAGTAGCAGACAGCGATGAAAAGACTGTATCAGGTAAACATTCAGTTGTTGCTAAGCTAAACTTCACATCAGACAGTCAATCATATATAGTAAGCGTTGCAAACCAAGCAAATGACCCATATCCAAAAGCTTATACATTGACTTTGACAAGAAAGAACAATGACCTTGCGTTAGAGGATATATTTGTTCAAGGTAACCAAGCTACATATGTCGGATTGGAAAATAACATTCCGGTTTACGAATCAGAAATCTTATACGATGTACAAGATGTTTCAATCCAAGCTGTAACAAAAGATAAGAGTGCATACGTTGACGCTGTTACAGACGTTAAGGAAGAAAACGAAAGTTACACATTTACTCAACATATTTCAGAAAATCCAAGCTTTGCAACAGAAGGTAAAGTTCTTGTTACAAAACCTTACGAATATATGATTTATGTGGGTTCTTCAAACTTTGTAAGCGGACTTCCTGACCAGATTACTCCTGTAATCTTACGACTAATCCGTAAAGACGGCGGCGACATAACTTCTGACTTATCAGTTGTAATGCGTGTCAGCCATATTGAAAATGAATCGGGTAGATTGGCAACACCTTCAAGTATAGGTGCGAGCCTTGCAGATCCTGCGTCATATGAAGTATTGATTAACCAAAATGCAACAACTGCATATATCAATGTAACCAATAACCATAAGACTACGGAATTGACTGCATATTATCCGATTGAATATACTACTGATGAAGACGGAAACAACATATTAGTTACAGACGAAGATCATCATGTTGGCGGTCCAAATGCACTAAGAATGAGATTCTCTGTTCCGATGAATAATCAGCCGTATATTACAGTAAGAGTTCGTGCGAAAGACGGTAAGGGTAATATCAAGGAATACAACTTGAATATCAGACGTGAATCTAACGATGCGGCTCTTGAATACGGAAAGACAGTCGATATTAAGGATTACACAGATAAGAAGACATTATCTGATGTATCCGCAGTTTCAAACGGACAAGAAAAAGATACTCTTAACGGCATAGCAGGTATGTTTAATACATATGTAATCAATATGCCTGAGGGATCGGCAACTTCTAAGTTTGAACTAAAAGCAAGAAGCATTTATGCAACTATTGAAATGTATGACGAAACAAAGGGTGAATTTGTTGCAAACAGTGACGATGTTAAATATCTAAAGACAACTAACAGATTGACAGTTGTAAATGACAGAGAAAAGCATCTATACTTCAGAATTGTACCGGCGAGCGTTTCTTATAACCCTGAAAATGATAAGAACAGTCAATACAATGATAAAGACGGTTGTACATATTACAGACTTGATATAATCAATACTCCGGTCGGTACGGGCGTAGACAAGATTTATGTTCAGTACACATATGAAAACGGAGTTGATAACGGTCAACTTGCAAGTACAGACGGACATACAGGCTTTATTGCCACAGTTCCGATGAACTTGACAATGACGGATATTAAGATTGTACCAAAGAGTGCAGAGTCATCTATCATAGTAGACGGATATTCGGACGGTTCAACACCGGGTGCGGTAGTTCTAAAGAATGTTCCGTTACCTGATAACACAACAATTATCAACTTTATTGTTAAGTCAGTAAATAATATCGAAAACCCATACACATTGAGAATTTTGAAACTTGACGAGGCAGATTATGGTATGTTAGTTAAGGTTCAAAGTACAATAGATGCAAATTGGGATGACGATAGAGAAATGTATATAGCAGAAAGCGAACTCCCGACATACCAGACAGAGTCAAGCGTAACAGCTATATTCACAAATGTTAATAATACAGAATACTATGCGGTTGTAGGAGCAGAGAGTGAACAGAATCCGAGAGTGAAGATAAGTAGCTTGTCGAATACTGTTACAAATTCACATATCGCACTTCAAGGTGCAACAACATATGTGCCAATCTCAATCTATGCAACAGCAACAGCTGATAAACCTGATAAGACATATACTGTACTTATTAATAAGTCAGCTATAGATAACATTCTTGATTATCTAACGGTTGAAAGACGTGCTCCTGATGAAGATAACACTATTGGCAGTGACAGAGTATTTGAATCTCATGTATACAATGACACGGCAACGGCGAATGTATATATCAAGGCTATTGACCCGATGGCATCAATAGAAATGGTAAGATTAAATAATACATCTGCACAGGATCAACAGTGGAGAAGTATGTCATCCGGTGCATTAAATGCCGGTGTAACACAGTTGAAGGAAGGCAAGAACGAATTTATGTTCATAATTCGTCCTGCAAATACAAGTATTTACGGTGCATATTACTTGAATATTAATTATACGGCAGTTGATATGTCACTTGACAGACTTGAAGTAAGACCTGACGCTATTACAGAAGATCCTATTGAATTCAAGGGTAAAGACTTTAAACCGAATGTATTCGATTATGAGATTAACATTGATAACTCAAAAGACCAGTACATCTTTGTTGCAGATGCACAAGAAGCACTGAAATCTGTAAAAGAAAAAGGCATTAGTGAAACACTTAAGATTTATATCGGTAGTGATTACAATGACATATATGATTTACAGACTAAGAGTACTCCTGTTACTGAGGGCGGAGAAAACCCTGTAACAAGAGCATACACACCGTCAGAACTTGAACTTGATGAATACGGCTATGCTGAAGTTCCGGTAACTCTTGTACTTGGAGATTACACAAAGCAGTATACAATTATGGTTCATCACAGATCGAACGATGCAGACTTAAGCCATACTACATTAGGTTTGGGTGTTACAGGTTACGAAATGAATCCTAAGTATAATTATGATACTGAAGATTATGAAGTAACTGTAGGAGCAAATGTTGAACAGGTAGATATTTATGCTTATGCAAATCATGTTCATAAGAATTCAAGCACATTGATTACTGTACTTAAAGAAGTCGGAGGACATGAGAATATTGCCGGAGCGGCATTGAATTCTATTGTAACAGCCGTTAAACTTACAACAGGTATTAATAAGTTTATCGTAAGAGTAGAGAGTGAAGACGCTACTCAAACAAGAGATTACAGAATTAAGATTAATCGTAACCAACGTGAACTTAACCTTGAAACACTAATTGTTGACGGAATAAGAGCACAACGTTACGGAAATGAATATCTCGCATATGTTGATTACGATACAGAGCCGGTAGTCAAGGCACAGTCAGACGATCCGTCATACGTAACAACAAGCATAATAAACTCAGCCGGTTTACAGCTTGGTTCAGTAAGTACATCTACAGATATGGCAACAGCCAAAAGTGGTACAAATGACCATAACAGTAGTGATAACACAAGCATATTGACAATCAGATTGACTGATAACAGTGATTTAACTCATACTCAGGATTACAAATTGACAATAATTCCGGCAGGAACACCTGATATTCTAAGAGTTATGCTTGGTACACCGGAAGGCACGTTTGAAACAAGCAATGAACTTGGTTATGCAATGCCGGTGACAGCTAAGTGGGATGCTGATTATGTAAAGGCAGACGGTACAAAGGGTGCATACGTTGCTAAGATGCCGTCGTATGTAAATGAGGCAACTGTCAGAGTTATAACAGTAAGCGTAGGAAAACTTGTAAAGATTGGTAGCTTTGCAACTCAGAACTATGACTACTATGACTCTACAGGAAAGCAATTTACATCAAAAGATAAGGTATCAATTCCGCAAGAAATTAATATCGGAGTAACTGAATATAAAGAAGTTGCCGATGTTGAAAATCTTGTATATAGAAACTACACACTTGTTGTAGAAACTATGAGCAATGCAGCAGACCTTATCAACGCAGACTTTACATTGCCTACAGACGCTGATATTCATAGAGATTTCACGGAATATCTACCTGAGCAGCTTGATTATACTTACACAGTAAGTAACGCAGATACTTATATTACATTTAAGCATTTGAGAATGAGCGAAAATGCAACAGGTGCATATATCCAGAACTCAATGAACTATTCAAGTAGCGGAATATTTGAAGAAAATGAAGAAGTTAAGTTTATGCTTAAGGAAGGTATAAATGACATTAAGCTAAATGTAACTTCAGAAGATGGTACTGTTACAAAGACTTACACATTCAGCATAACAAGAATTGCAAATGATGATTATGCTAAGTTAAACGATATTATAATTCAAATCGGTGATAAATATTATGATACAGTTTCAGTTCCGGTTGAAGATAATACATCTGATAAGTTTACTTATCACTTTACAATTCCTCAGGAAATTGATGAATCTGATACGCCGATTATAATAACGGCAGTGCCGTTTGACGATGGATTCGATTATGAAATCGTTAACCGTGTAAGTTTGAATGACAATCAGTCTTCAAATCAGGTAAGCAGCCGTCAGGTTGTTTACGGAACAAAGCTTACAGAGGGTGACAGACTAAGAGTTATATTCAATGTTTATAACACTAATAAGACAACATCAGAATATGCTATTGAATTGTTTAAGGATTCATATATTAATCTTGATCCTGAAATGGCTTACTTGACCAATATAATGAGAGCCGACACAGGCAATCCGCTTACAAGAGTATTTGTAAATAATCAATACGATTATAACTACTATGACTCTGTAGACGAAGATACAATGGAAGTTAAGCTATCATTGTCGAAGAACCTTGGCGCACAGAACTGCGACGTATATCTTCTTGAAACTTATGTTGATTCAAATAACAATAAGGTTGAAAAGAAGACACTCGTAAGTAATATGCTTGAATATCCGATGATTCTTCAAAAGGGTGATAACACAGTTGTATTTGAAGTAAGCGAATCTAACGGTGCCGGCAAGGTACAAAATGCAAGATACTATTCAGTAACTATCAACAGAGCGGCAGGACCGGATACTGTAGTATTAAAAGATACAACTTCTACTATGATGGAACTTAGCCATAATGCAGAACTTTCAAATATCAATTCTGAAAACTATGCACTATTGACAGCGATGTTTGATAAGGACGTTCATGAATACTTCCTTGCAATCCCTTATGATGAAGATAAGCTTTCATTGATAGTTGAGGCAGCAGATGAACATTCTGATCTAAGAATCAGAAAAGAAGGCGGCGAAGAGTTGTATTATAACCTTGGCTCAACAGCAGAACTAAATGATATTCCGCTTCATTACGGTTCAAACAAGGTTGTTATAACAGTAACTGCCGAAGATAATATTACAAAGGAAACTTATATAATTGATGCACATCGTGCAACACCTGAACATACAGGCGATATAATTCATATGGATTATACAGAGGGTTCAAATGTTACTCCGCTATTTAATGCGAAGTTGACAAACTACTATATCTCATATGATTATGATGTAGATACTGTATCGTTCACTCCGAGTCTAAGACCTGAAGAGGTTGAAGATCCGGTAGGAATACACGGTAAGTCATATATCTATGTAAGTAATAATGCAACAAATAATGGTTCTGTGAAGATAGAGAGCGGACAAACTTATACAATGACCAATGTCCCTTACGGTGACACTGAATTGTTGTTCAAGGTTGTAACCTTTAACGGAACAGAAAAACATTATGTTGTAACTGTAAACAGAGCATACAATAAGGATAGACCTTATATTGAATTGCCGATAGAGATTTACAACTCATCAACCGGAGCGGAAGAATCGAGATATACATTATCAAGTGACTTCTATCATTCCGAACACGCATATTATCTGAATGTACCTAACGATACATCAGAGGTATGGGTAAAGGCAACTGTAGGTTCTGAAGAAGATACTGCAAGACAGCATGACAGCGTTAAACTTAATAATGCTACTCTTATATCAGGTAACGTCACAGGCGTTAAACTATATGAGGGTGATAACGTTCTTGTATTCGCTGTGGATAATACACTTGGAACTAAGGAAAGATACACAGTAGTAATTAACAAGGGCGAAGATAAAGCTAAAGCTCAGTATGACGTTGATATGAAACTTGACGGCTTAAAGCTAACAGAATCTAATGAAGAATTACCTATAATTCCTGAATTCAGAAGTGATCAATACTCTTACACAGTTGTTGTTGATAAAGATACAGAAGAAATTAATATGATTCCGTATTTCGATGAAACAACAAATATGTATGTGACAATCAACAATATGCCGATTACAAGCAGCGGAGAAAAACTTTCAGATGCTGAAAAAGCATATATGGGAGATAATCACCTTGGTATTACAAAATTGAAACATGGTGCAAATTACTTTGATATAGTTCTTACATCAGAAATTGATTTTATAAAGAGTAACGGTGATACAGGTGTTAAGGCATCTCAGACAACAGTACACTATGTTGTAAATATTGTAAGACCTAACGATACAATCGCCGAACTTGATTATCTTGCAGTTGATAAGGGTAGCATGGCTCCTGTATTTGATCCGTTGGTACATAACTATTATGTAACGGTGCCGTTCGATGTTGATACTATTACAGTTGATACAGAAGAATTGCTTACACACTTTGTTGAAGAAACAAAGGATTATGTTCCGGTTGTTGCAACTGTGTCATCAACATCTCACGTTGTAAATAACCACGATGGAACATTTGATGTTACATCACCGGCAGGACAAGATTCAACAGTAATCTTTATGGTATATCCATCTAAGGAAACAAATTATCCTACAAGTGTATACTCATTGACAATTAACAGACGTACTCATGATACGATTAAATCTGTTGATTTGAAAGACTTGACAGTAACAGCCGGAGGTAAGAATGTAGAACTTACAACAGACTTTACAACTCGTGACGTGAACTACTATGCTTATGTTGACAGCAATGTAGATGAAGTTGTAATAAATGCAACTCCGGAATATGACGGAACAAATGTCAATGTACACGGTGGCAACACAGTGGCAATCTCTAAACCGGTAACAACGGTTATTGTAGAAACAGGAAATGATTCTAAGGCAAAACAGAGATATTCAGTGACAATAATCCGTAAGTCAACCACAGCACTTACTGATTTAAGCGTAAACGGTGATACAGTTGATATAACAGACGGATACTCATCTACTGTTGTAAATACTGATGCGGTTAATAATCTACCATTTGATTTGACAGCAAACGATCCGGATGCGGTTATAAGAGTAAACGGCAGAAGAGTTGTGGATGGCAACATAACAGAACTTATCATTACAGACAGAGAAAAGTACACGATAAGAGTAACAGCTGATGACAGAAACAGTTATGTTTACACATTGTTCGTCAATGCTGATAAGCAATCAGATTACTTTGAACCGTTCTTGAAAGACATTATTGTCAAAGACGGAAACGGTACAATGGGTACATTTGAAAAGTCAGTGACAGGCAATGTACATAAGTACAATGTCATGGTTGATACATCAGATATAGAATTGTTTGCATATCCGTTGAATGATGATAATGCTTATATTGAAATATTTGATGTTTATGGTGGTAATGATGTTGTCAGAAGTGAATATCTTGACAACTATACAGTAAGTACACAGTTTAGTGACTACATTAGGGCACAACTTGATGATACAGATAAGGGAGTATTCAAGTTCAGAGTAACAGAATACGCCGAAAGTGGATTTGAAAATGTTTCGGAATACATTGTTAATATTTATAAGACAGATGTTCCGATTTTGACAGATCTACGAGTTGAACCATCACCTGATGCAGTAATGTCAGAAACATTTAACGGTACAAATTACGGTGATTACCACGTTTATATCGGTAAATCGGTTGAAAAATTCGATGTAATTGCAGAATCTTACCAAAACGTTGGAATTCAAATAGGTAAGGTATTGTCAGACGGTTCGGTAGATTATAATGATCCGGCTGTAGACGGTGCTTACAGAAAGACTATTGATACACCGCTTGATGAAGATAACTTTACAGTATTGGTTAAGATAACTTATGACAAGATTCTTCCGGGCGGCGACAGCGAAGAGAGAAGTGCGGTATATACTCTAAAAGTTATAAGAGCTCCTTATGATAAGAGTAACGCATATCTTGCAGATTTGGCAGTTGTAGAAGAGGATGAACCGAATAACGGTAAATATGAACTTGATAAGAATTATAACAAACTTATCAGATTGTATGAGACAGTAATTGATTATACAGATAACAGCGTTTCACTTGTTATAAAGAAAGAATATGAAAACGATACTGTTCTTGCACAGTTGGGAACAGAAAATCAAGTTGAAATGTTCACAGATATAGCTCAAGAATTTATTCTTCCTATATCGTTTATGGAAGATGATGATGCTACTGCAAATATCGACTTTACTGTTATCAGCCCAGAGGCAGACGATGTTGGATATTACAGAGTGGTAGTAAGAAGAAGTGAAAGAGCACAGAGTAAGATTCGTCTTGACAATCTTGTTCTTGACGATGGCGACACTGACTTGTACGACTACGATACATCTTCAACAGTAATTGATCCGTTCGATTCAGAAATATTCAAGTATTCGGCAATCGTTCAGGCAGGTCAGGAAAGCATAAATATTCTTGCAGTTTCAAGAGAACCGGCAGATACGGTTATCATAACACATAACGGTGTATCAACAGAAAATGTTGATAATGTTCCGAATGATTATGATTTGAGTACAACGTCAAATGAAGATATATTCTTCATAACAGTTTACTCATCACTTGATGAAACGGAAAAGACAACATATGTACTTAAGGTAATTCAACAGAATACAGCATTCTTGACAAACCTTGAGGTAACTGACGATAATCCTGATGATGAATATTATGAACTTGATCCTGAATTTGAACAGAATACAATTTCATATACTGTAAAAGTTCCGGTTCTTGCACAAGAAATTGAATTTACCGCAACGGCAGATACAACAGACAGTGCAGAAACAACTATCGCAGTTAAGTTGGATAATGTTGAAATTGACAGACAAGTTACAGATCAACTTGTTACAATAGCAAGACTTGACCTTTCAAAGACTGTATATAACTTTGAATTCATTATTACAAATGATGTCGGCGGTACAGGATGTTATAAGGTTAAGGTTATAAGAGATCATGATAAACTTGTTTCGGAATTACAAACAACTATCAGAGGTAATGTTAATACAGTTGCTGACGGCGACAATGTTGCCACAGTAAGCTTGTATAAAGTCCCTGATGCACAACAATATGATGTGATTACAGATCCTGACAGTGCACTTGTAGAAAAAGTTGTAACAGGAGCTGACGGTAAGTTTGAATTCTCACAAGAAACAATTACTGCGGCAGGCGTAGGCGTATACAGTATCACGGTAAGACGTGCAGGCTACTTAACATATTACTTATCTGAAATTGATGTTCAAGAATCGTATGCTAAAGCAATGTATGATTTCGGACGAATTGATTTGATACCTGGTGATATAGTTACAACGGGTGACAGCCACGATATTATTGATGAAAAAGACCTTGAATACTTTAAGTCAATGTTGGCTGGTACAGAATATACAATGGACGAAATCTTCGGAGATTATGCAGACTTGTATCCGGATGCTTTGGCAGCGGGAGCTATAACAACTGATGATAAGAATGATACAAAGTCTGAAGTGCCGACAGGTGATAAGACAGACGACAGCACAACAAAGGATGACACAACAGTCGATACACCAACAGGTGATAAGACAGACGACAGCACAACAAAGGATGACACAACAGTTGACACACCGACGGATAATAAGACAGACGATAGTACAACAAAGGACGACACAACTGTTAACGTACCGACAGATTCGTCAGATGATAAAGTATCTGACAGTAATACATCGAGTGGTACATCAGACAACGGTTCACCAGACAGTGGCTCGTCAAGCAGTACATCAGACAGCGGTTCGTCAGATAGTAGCACATCAAGCGGTACATCGGATAGCGGTTCGTCAGATAGCGGCTCGTCAAGCAACAGTTATTCAGGTGAGGGCTTGAGAACTGCGGTAATGGGTGTTTATGATGAAGTTACAGAAGAAGTAACTGAAACAGAAACTCCGGTTGCCGAAGAGGAGGACGTTAAGGAAGACAATACGGCAATAACTACAGACGCCGAGATAACAATCGTTGAAGACGAAATTATTGTTGATGATATTGAAGATGCAGACAGTGAATTAAACACTGACAGCGCAACTACTCCAAACATAACTCCTGCACAAGCTATGGTTGATAAGAAGATATGTGACTTTAATGGTGACGATAAGTACAACGCTAAAGACAGACTATATATCACAACTCATAGAACTATAAAAGCTCCAAATCTTAATAATAGAACAGACAGCAGCAGAATTCTTATCAGTGCATATACTGAATAATAAAGACAACGTACCCCAAATGGGTACGTTGTCTTTTATATTTATATAAGAAACAAAATTCGACCAAATAGGCTTTTCTTTGACACGGAAATGTAGCATAGTTGTCATATTTGGTTAACTTGACAATTAGGGGGGGATGTAGTATATTAAATATATATGGATACAATTAAAAGAATACGCACAGTTAATTCCATAAAATGTAAAATAAGCGTATTAAATATACCCGGAGGGGAGGGGTTATATGCGACAAAGTGCTGCAATAAAGAAAGTTGTGGCGGTATGGACAATAATATGTATGATGTTGCCGTCGTTTGTTTTTACGGTGTCAGCGGAAAAAGAAAATATAAGTCTTGCAAATGTTGTTACAGAAGACAGTAAACTTGTTTTTGACGGCTTTACTTTGCAGTATGGTACAAATGGAAAAATTCAAGCATTAGTAGATGTCAGTATTGAAAATATTGATGCTACCGGTGTGGATTTTACTTTGGATTATGATAGCAGGTATATAGTTCCGTCCAACTTTGATACTAATGATATAACGACTGATGCAACGAATACCTTTAAAGCAAATACAGAAGTATTTACAAGTGAGGCTTATTTGACAAAAGAATATTCCAAGCTGACGAGCAGTTCGATACAAATGAACCTTGTACCGGACCCGCAAACCCCTAACGGTGAATATATTGGAGTGAAACAGATAGGTTCACCAAAAACGGAAGATGTAAAATGTATTTTAGCATCTGACAGGAAAGTTTCACTTGGAAAGATGAGTTTCCAAATCGTAGATCCTGTTCAAGTATGTAATATGACGCAAAGTCAACTTAATAGTATTTTAAGTATAGAAGATGATAGTGCGTATATTATGTATGTCGGAGATGACCATATTGAATACTTTGTAGATGTACTTCCGGCAGAATGGAAAGTTGTCAGAACACTTCTTGATGTAACTCCGGCAGTTGAAGAACGAACAGTTACTGCGTATTCTATTTATAATAGATGCTCAGATGCGACAAAAGCGGGTACATTGGCAGATTTGGTTGCATATTTGAACCAAACAATGAATACCGTTGTTCAGAGATATTCCGACGGACAGCAAGTGCTGGGCAATATGATATGGAACTCCGAAGATGAAACTTTTACAGTTCAATATAGCAATGGAACAGAGTATAATCCTTTGGGTAATGTGACTTATACGGTAAGTCAAAACTATGCAGGTACAGATAAAGTTGTAACGGTAAAAGTTACGGTAAAACCTGTTACAATTACCGGCTTTAAATATGATAATCGTATTTTGTCATACAGTGACAGTAACAGACCGGAAATTTGGGATGATTTAGAAATGCCTGATACTGTAACTCCTGTTTTGGACGGCATTGACGATATGTATGTTTCTCCGACTCAAAATCCTATCCAAACGGATTGGACGCCTGATGATGTTACGGAAGCTTTGAAAACAGGTACTGCGCCTGTCAGTGAAACATATACAGAAGAATTTGACAAAACATTGTTTGGAGCACCTGAGCCGGCTTGGCTTACAATTCCTGACGGATTTAATTGGAATATTGACGCGTTGAGAAATGTATTAAAGGGAAATGATTATCTCAAGGATGCAACAATAACTGCGGAAGTTGAAAGAGAAACGGGTATCTTAGATATAACGGTTACTCCTAAAGACGGAGCGGCTTTTGAAGACGGAACAAACTTTAATATATACCTGCCAAACGGAATGGTATTAAAAAGTACAGATAACAATGATTTTGTAACGGTTAGTATTGTTAACAGACAGGCAGTTATTAAAATTAATGCGATGTCTGACAGTGCAACGAGTATGACGAATACAGACCGTGAATTGATACAAAGTATCATAAACTTGGGTAATGATGATTTTAAATTGTCAGCAATTCCTCCAGATGATGCAGAAACTGCACAAGTAGGTTTTGTGTTTGATCCGAGAGTTAATTATTATCTTGGTGAAAACGAAAATAACTATGTCGAAAAAGACTATTCAGAGGGTAGAGCTGGTATGTTCTCTGTATACGAGGGACAAAGTCTTGCGGATATAGCAACATATATATCATTCCCTGATAGAAGTACAATTCCTATTGCATATCATGGACAGACCGGTTATCAGCCGTCTGAATATGACAGTGCAAAGGTTGTAAGTTGGAGCATCGAAGGTGATCCGACGGCTACTGTGTTGCCGACTGAGGGAACAACAGTAACACTTATCGGTAAACTTGAAGATTACTCATATACAAATTTCGGATATGTACAAAATCCGGACGATATTTACTTAAAAATAAAGGTGACAACACTGGCAATTCAGCCTACGGTAAAACCTACTGAATCGCCGAACCCGAGCGAGTCGCCAAATCCGAGTGAATCACCAAATCCGAGTGAATCACCGAACCCAAGCGAGTCACCAAATCCGAGTGAGTCGCCAAATCCGAGTGAGTCGCCGGCGCCGAGTACATCTCCGACTCCGGAACCGGAAAAAGAGGCAATAAAGATTACTACTGATGTAGGAAGTGCGGACAGTCCGGTAGAAGTTGTGCTTAACAGTAAAACGTTTGAGTACGATACAAAGAAAGTGGGTTATTCAACTGCCGATGTACAAAGACAAATGTACACGCTTGAGAATGTCGGTATAGATAATATAACCAGTCTGACAATGAGAATTTCCGATTTCGTTCAGACTGATGGAACAACGGCTACAGACAGTAGTCCTACAAGCTTTGTAAACAGCATACCATTGTATGTTACTTTCTTGAATGTTGGCGACAAAACGCAGTTTGAAATTCGTACAAAGCATGGCTTGGCGGTCGGAACATATTCGGCGAGAGTCAGCATAGGCTCAAATAAAAATGCTGAATTGGCATATTTCAATATAACCTTTAAGGTAACGGAAAATGAAGTGTATACCGTAACTGTTGACAACGGCGACAGCGTACAACAATCTATCGGATTGGGATATTTGATGGACGAAACAAGCAACAGGATATGTTCAAGAACATATGAAGTAGGCGAAACTGTTCCGATATATGTTCAGATTTTGGATTCCGGATACACATTCGATAAGTGGGAAACTGATGATGGTATAACGTTCGCAAACGCATCTCAAATGTCAACGACATTTACGATGATAGCGCAAAATGTAACGGTAAGACCGACTTATCGTGAAACAAATGATGTGTGGGTTCGTTTGGCGGACTTGAGGGATTATAATGAAAATGAGACAATGCCAAACGATTTAAGAGAGTCACTTCCACCATATGCGGTGACAACATTTAACGAAACAACATACGCATACAGAGTAATTGTAGACGGCTCTGTAGAAAAGAATTTTGTTGAATTCGATTTGAAGAATAAACTGTTGGAATTAACTCCGTCTATGACGGTGACAGCAACAGCGAACGGAAATACATTGACAATAGCGCCTCAAGTTGATTCTACATCAACGAGTGTTACGACATATAAATCCGACTTGTTTGATCTTCAAGAAGGACTTAATACAGTCAAAATTAAGACAGAATATACAGACCTGAATGACGGACAAAATTATTCGGCTGAATACACGATTACAATACTCAGAAAAAAAGCGGTTGATGTTGATATAAAACCGGGTAATTCACCTTACGGTTTAATCGAATCGTCCGACAATATAACGGATAAGTCAACGGCAAAAGATTTGTTCTCGAAAAATCATACATATGATGCGGCATATACACCGAACAAAGCGGTAAATACATATGATACAAAATATTATACAGATGCATGGGACGGCGTGAATTACGATGAAAATCCTTATACGCTGTTTGTATACAACGGACAAACGTTTGTTGATCCGGGTTTTAAAAATCTGAAAGATATGGACGGAAATACAGTTTCGGCGGAAAATGTAACTCGTACAATAGAAGTTCAAACTGTCAATGTTCCGACAAATGTAACAGATATAATGACAACAACATCGCAAACGGTCACTGTGGCAAATACAGGAGCAAGTTGTGTTATAAGTGAGTTGGCAAGTCTTAATATAAGACCGGGAGTGTATACGTTAAAATATACATTTACCGATACTGATAATACAACACGATTGTTTACAAGACCTGTAGTGGTTCTTGCGAATAAAGGTGATATTAACCTTGACAGAACTGTTGATTCAAATGACGCGGATATGCTTTATCAAAGAATGAATAACGGTTTCTATACCGATATAATAAATTCTGCTGATGAATGGGCGAAAATCTACGCATACAGAGTTGCAGATGTCACCGAAGACAGAAATGTCAACTCGATAGATGCTAACGCACTGTTGAATATAATGCCTACACCGTATTACGAATCACTTCCGACAACGGTTAGTGACAGTATGGCGACATTCGACCCTGATACGGCGGTCAGACAACCGGTTGCGACAGTTCCGCCGGAAAAGGCAACGTTAACGCTTGACTATCTCGGAACTGCGTCAAAACCTTTGGACAAACCTCAAACACCGAACTTGACAGCGGATAATGTCTATGATGTGGATAATGCCGGTTCAGGTATTGTGTGGTTTGGAATAAGTATAAAAAATACGCAGAATTTGAAGTATTTCCTTGACGGATTGTACAGTATGGATTTTGCGATAGATTATGACAGTGAAATATTCACTCCTTGCGACGGCAATATTAGAATCAGTACCGATACGGGCTTTGACCTTGCCGGAACGATTGAAAGTAACAATATCAAGTCAGATGTAACGACGAGTGATGTGGCGTATTGGAAGAATGCGGAATTGTATAAACAATCCTTGCAAAGTGATTGGGATATTGACCAAACAGACAAATATAAAACGGAATTTGTTACAATAAAATCAGTCGACGGTACAAATTTGCGACTGAGTGATTTTATACAGACTGATGGATATGACAGAGTTTATCTGCTTAGAGTGCCGTTCAGACTGAATAAAATGCCGGAGGATGGTTATGTCGGCAAGCCGATAACACTAAACCTTACGGAACAAACATTTGTAATGGGCGCAACCGAAAACGGTGTAACAAATTCAGCGTCATGGGAAGGTGACGTGGATAAAACCACAGAAGTCAATAATGCAAAGAACCATTTTGACGGTGTTGAAATAGTTGATATATTCAATACTGACGGTAAATATAATATAATCGGTACAGTTAAGTGTTGGAATGATACAAAACCGGTTACAGTTGAAATATACAAAGACGGTGAAACGACACCGATGTATACATTTACATCGGCAGATACCGATGATGCCGGCAATAATCTTTACGGCGTACTCACTAAGACGACTAAAAAAGGCGAATGTGAGTGGAATTTTGAGTTGCCTGTATCGAATCAGTTCAGCTACAAAATGGTTGTAAAGAAACAATCGCACCTTACATATCCCGAAATCGAAATAGATAAGACGCAAGTGGATGATAATGCAGATTTGACGCTTGCCGATACTATTGAAATGATTGTTGGTGATATAAACGGCGATGAAATCATCAAATTGCCTGATAGGGCGGAGTTGATGAGATTTTTTAACCGTCAGAAACCGTGGATATTGGATAAAGCACGGTTTGAGGCGGCAGACTTAAATGGTGACGGAGCGGTTAATATGTTTGATCTGACACTTTTGAAACAAAATATGGAGAAAACATATCCGTCTAATATAACTAATGCAAATAATGGAGGTGGTTCCGCTTGATAAAGAGAATAGTAGCAGTTATGTCAGCTCTTGCGTTGGCAGTGGGATTGCTTCCTACGGTGTTAGCCGATGAAGTGACATCGACAAAGCCGGAGATAACTGTTGTTGCAAAACGTATAACAGGTGAAGATAATTATATGGAAATCAGCCTTGAAGTAAACGGCGATTACGAAGATTATTCATCGGTTGGAGCGGTTTTGCAATATGATCCGAGCCTTATAGTTCCGACTACATGGGACGATGAGGCAACAGCGGTGGATATGAGTGAGTCAACCACATGGGCTACAAGGCGAGCGTTGCCGACGCTGGGTAAAGACACATGGACAACTCATACCGCGCTGACATATATTGAAAGCAAAACAGATACGGCAACAAATCAGACGACGAAAACGGGTTATTTGTATTTGGGGGCGGAATATCCGGGTGTAGTACCGAATAATGCGACAGACCCAAGTGCAACGGCGGATCCGGATGCGACACCAACACCGACAAAGACGCCGACCGTAACACCGACGCCTGACCCAAAGGCTACGCCTGATCCCGACCAACATCAAAATCCGGTTGTTGTAGCGAGATTCACATATGCCGATGAAAATGCGAAAAAGAAGATAGAAGATCAATGGACTTCCGCATGGGATAGTGATTGGACGCAGAATAAAGTGCTGACAATCGCGTCTGATGATGTATCTTCCGTATCACCGGCACAGTTCGGCTTTACGATTTATAAAGCGGACTTTTCAATGAAAGGTTATCAGTATGATTATACAGATAGCGTTCTTGAAATGAGTGAGCAAGCGGCGAATAAGGATATTGAAATTGTACTCGGACAAGGAAAGAGTGCGAAAGCGGGCGGACTTAGTCTAAACGATATTTACGTAACAATGTTTTACGATTGGGACGATTCACTTATCGGCACACTGACATGTGGTGTCGGAGAGGACGCGACCGAATCGGTAAATGATTATGTAAAAGAAAAGTTCATTCATCCTGACTTGCAGACGAATACGAATTATTCAAGCAAGGAAAGAACGGATAATTATAGAGGGGAGTATCCTCATGCCGGTCCAAATTCAACTGACCCGACAACTCCGGGCGGAACGGGAACGGTTACGAATGGCTCAGATTATCCACTGACGAATAAACTTGAATATTGCTTTGCAGGTAAAACGATTCATGCAGACGCACCGTATGCAGGTGGCTGGACAAAAGTATCTGCCTCAAATATGTCAGATACATGGACGGCACTTAATAATGCAACCACATTCGACTTAATGCCGGAACTTGGTGCAGACGGTAATCCGGTTGATTCAAGTCAAACAAAACCGGATATGGAATCATTCGATTTCTCCGATGTTACCACAGATGATATAGACGGCGGTACACTGGTAGTAAAAGCCGTATATACACCGGGAACAAATTTAGACTTTAATGGTGACCGATACTATTCAGCGATAGGACCTCTTCAATATGCTCTTGTAACGTCAAATGCAACATCAAGCACATATTCTATTTCTTTTGAATATAGACGTGTTAATAAATTAGGCTATGGAGTTACAAGACCGAGAGATCTTGGAGTAAAAATGGATATAACACAAGTAGGTGCGAGTGCCAGCACTGCACTTGCGGTGACTGCCAAGAATCAAGAGATAGTTCCAGTTGTTCTTACACCGACAAATGCAGTTAGCACTGTTGGTTATCAATTAAAGGATATTTACAATTCAGATGTAATAACAGGAGCGTATGAAAGCGAAGCTAATGCGGTAGATGGCAAATTGATAGAGCTACAAGGAGCTGAAGGAGTTATTTTTAAATTTACTGCCTCAACATATCTTGAACAGGCATATAATGATTTTGTAGTGACAGGGAGTGCTGTAACAAATTCTAATGCTTGGAAAGTTGATGTATTTAATGCTTTGAAAGTAAAAAGAACAACAGCGGCAGGAGCAATATCGACGGCGGCTCAAAGAAAAAATGCAACACAAGCCGTAGTGAATTGTATAAAAGGCGCAATAGCGGACGGTAAAGACTATCATGATTTGACATGGTATCAGATACAATATTCAATTATATATTCAAGTACGCCATATGTTTCTGCAGACGTGGCAAAAGCAGAAATAGAAAAATATGATGCACTTATGAATTTAATAAAATAGACATAAAATAGACATAAAATAAATGCCTAATAATTGAATGAAATAAAACAGAAAATTTAACTTGGAAGGAGTTAAAGCATGAAAAAACGAATATTAAGTGCCTTTTTGGCACTGTCAATGTTATTTTCAATAATGCCTACGACTTTTGCACAACAAGAGATTGATAGCGACGGTAACATTACAGGAACACCTAATATGGTTACCGATTTGAAAATAAAAATAACGGAAGGTGTTCTTACACAATTTGATGTGACGTTTGGTGACGGATTAAATAATCCTGATGACTATTTTGTACTTCTTGCAACGGATTTTGATGCAGGAGCCGGTAATGATGTCACAGACACTATAACCGATGACTCTAGTGGTACTGGTTATGTTAATATGTATACCGATGTGACTACAGGACATACGTCAGACGACTGGGAATGGCTTGCCGGTCCGGCTGCACAATGGTATGGAAAATCTAAACCCGGGGATACAGTTAGTTTAACCTGGGGCAGTGCGTTAAATAAGACATATAATTGGACAACGGGAGAAGATGGATACGGTTGCCAACTTTCTAAGGATTTTGAAAATAGCGTTGATTCTATAGCCGATTTGCAAGGTGCTAAAGTATGGGTATATATTTTGAGTGGTAAAAACGGTTTCACAAACTTCTCTGAGAAAGGTTTTATGTCTGCTGTAGGAACATTTGATGACAAAGGTAATCTACAATTCCCAGAAGGTGGCGACACACCGTCTGAAGATACAGCAATACCTTCAGTAGCATTAACTGTAACAGCACCGAAGATTGGTGCAACACCGGCTACGACTGCTACAACAACTACAACCGGCGTGGTAGCTAATCCGGCTGTTACATGGGATCCGGCTGACAGCACATTTGCTAAAAATCAAGCATACAAAGCAAGTGTTACACTAAGTGCTGACAGTGGTTACAAGTTTACAGATTCAACAACTGCAACAATCAATGGTAAAACTGCTACTGTAACACTTAACGGCGATGGAACATTAAAGGCTGAATATACATTTGACGCTATTAAGCTTACAGGTATTTCATCAAACAAAACAGGACTTACATCTTCATTCGCACCGAATGACAGTTATACAGTTCCTGATGGTTTAGCAGTTACTTTAACATACAGTGACGGTACGACGGAGGTCGTACCATATGGCCAATTTCCAGAGAACAATCTATCTTTGGTTATTGGAGCAGATTCTGCCACTGCCACTGATTTACCTACTAAATTAACTTTAGATAACAATAATCAAACAGTTTACGTTAAGTACAGCGGAACAGACACAAATGACGGTAATCCAAAGTATCAAGCTATAGATACAATTACTGTTGCAAATGCAAAAATTACAACAGCACAAGTATCTGTAACATACCCTAAACCGGGTGGAACACCGGATACAGTTGCAACAGTACCTGACGGTGCTAATTACACTGCAGAAGTTACATGGGAACATAACGGTACAGGAGTAACAGGTAATTTTGAATATGATAAAGCATATGATGCTATAATTACAGTAAAACCTAACACAGGTTATGCACTTGATAATACTAACGGTGTTGTTCTTACTGTAAAGGATAAAACTGTTACAAATCCTGGTGCAGATAAAACTGCTACAATAGCATCAGATGATATTGACGTTGACGGTAATGGTGAAAAGACTGTTTCTTTTGACGCAACAGCAAGTACACCTATATCAGCGTCAATCTCTGATTCATTCGATTTATATGATAAGAATGACGTTAATATCACACTTACTTTAGGTACACATGTTATCGATGATATAACAGGTATCAAAATCGATGGACAAACATTAAGCAGTTCTGATGATTACACAATATCAGGAAATATAATTACAGTAAAAGGCACAAGCCTTGCAACTAAGCTTACAGGCTTGACATCAACTGCGGCAAACAAAAATGTTGAAATTACTGTAACAGGTCAACAAGATGCAACAACAGCAACTCTATCTGCTATTGATACAACACCTTACATCACAATTACTGACCCAACACAAGGTGCAATCACAGGTGTTACTCACACATCAGGTACAAAGGTTGCTTTGACAAAGAATACTGAATATACTTTGACAGCACCAACTGTTGCTCACACAACAGGTTACACATGGACAGTAAGCGGTATCACAGGTACAGACAACGGTCAAACTTATACTTTCACACCGTCAGGTAGTGAAAATATAACAGCAACTGTTGCATTGACAGTTGATGCCGGACATAAATTGACAATAAATAAAACAGGTAACGGTACTGTTACTGTAGCAAAAGATGGCGGAAGTACACTTACTGCAGAAACTGACGGTACATACACAGTTTATTCTGATGAAAGCTACACTGTAACAGCAACTGCTGATGACCAAAACAAAGTTACTGCAGTAACAGGCGAAACTATTGACGGTGTACAAAAAACACGTACACATTCAGTAGCAAGTCCTTCAGCAGATACAACTGTTGAGGTAACATTCGCAGAAAAAACAGCTCCGACTGTTAGCGCTGATATGACATACCGCAAGGGTGCAAATGACGGTAATAAAGCATTTACTATTACTTTAGGCGATTATTCAGATGTAAATGTAAACGATACTCCAAGCGGTACTTTTTCAACTGATAAAGCAACATACACTGTTTCAAGTACAGATTTGGACAGTGCAACAAACGGCGACCATACATATACTTTCGACTTCGGCGAAGGTATGACGATTTCGAAAAAAATCACAGTTCTTGCCGCAAGAAGTATTACAAGCGTAACTGCACCGACAGGTACATTTGCACATGGTGATACATTCAAATTGGATGGTTTAGCATTTACAGTAAAAGAAGGCGAAACAAGCACAACATACTCATATAACGGCACAAGTTGGGATAATACACTTCCAACAGGTACACAGTTCAGTTTGGACGGTACAAACTTCAGTGATTGGGATGCGTTCAAGGCTGCGGCAGAGTCAAAGATAACACGTCACGATACAACTGACTCAACTGCAGTTAACAACGGTGCTCAAATTACAGTAAGTTTAGGAAATGCTACAAATGCAAGTAGTCCTATTACAGTTGGTCAAAAGGCTATTACTGTTAATCCTTCACAAACAACAGGTATCAACAAGGATTACGATGGTACTGTAGAGGCACCGGCACTTACAGCAACAATCGCTGACGGAGAACTTGTAGGTGATGATGTTGTAAATGCAAGTGTAACAGCAGTATATCAAGATGGTGTTGCGGCTGGTCTTACAGACAAAAATGCAAGTGATAACGACAAAAATGTAGTATTTACTGCAACACTTGCCGGTGCGAATAAAGATAACTACACAATTAAAGCTATCGCTAACGGTAGCGGTAAAATTAACAAGCGTACTGTAAAGATTGCAATTATTAACAATGTACCGGCTGCAACAAAGAATAAAGCTGATACACAGACAGGTAACGCTACAGCAACTATTCCGACTAATACAGAGTATGATCTTAATACACCATATGAAGTTGTAGATGGTGAAACAGTTGCAATTACATATGATTATTCATATGCAAACATAAGCAGTGTAGGTCCGGTTAGTGATGTAACAGTGACAAACATTGCTACAACAAATACAAACTACACTGTTGAACCGACTTATTTGGAAAATCAAAACGGTACAGTTAACAACAGAACTATAAAATCTATCGCTATAAGTGATCCAACTAAGAACGAATATAATTACAGTGACACATTTGATCCTACAGGTATTAAAGTAACTGTAACATATGACGGCGAAACTGATTCGGTGGATTATGATTGGAATGCTGTTCCTGATGATATTACGTTAAAGTGGACAGGAACAGAGGAAACACTTTCAGCAACTCATAAGTTTGATTCAGTAGGTACATATACAATTACTGCATCAGCAAACGGTGTTGAACCGGCGACAACAGGTAACATTACTGTTAATAAATTAAAGGTTAGTGTCACAGCAAGCGGTAATATTACAAAGGTATATGACGGCAAAACGGATTTGGACGCTGATGATGCTATAACTTATGACGTAACAAATCAATCTGCAGGTTATGATACTCAATTCAATGCAGATACAGTGACGGTAAGTAATAATCCTACAGTATATGATGGTACATCAGTTTCAACAAACGGTGTAACAATTAATAAAGCAGATTTGACATTGAGTAATTCAAATTATGAAATTGAGAATTTTACAAACAATGTTACTGCATCAATAACAGCTCGTCACATAACCGTAACTGCTATTACTGTTCCGACAGTAAAACAATATTCAAATGATACAGATGTACCGGTTGAAAATGTAGGAACATCAGCTGTAACATTTGATAATGTTGTAAGCGGTGAGAATGTAACAGTTGACTATAAGTATACATATAATGATACATCTGTAGCAGGCAATACAAGTAATATTACAATAAATAATCTTGTTCTAAACAGCACAAACACTGTTAACGCTAACTATAAATTAGATGAAAGCACTCCTACAAAGTCAGGTCACGTTGACGAAAGAGAGGTTGACTCATTAACAGTAACTGCTCCGACTCAATTTGCTACAGCTCAAACATATGGTACTGCTTTAGCTTTAGCCGGTTTAAAGGTACAAGTTAACTTTACATCAGGAGGAACAAGCGCCGGTAGCGAAACATATGTATGGAAAGACGCGTCAACATGGACAAAGCAAGTTGAAGGTCAATCAGATGTAGATGTTACAACAGTTCCGTTTACTCTTGCTTGGTCAGGCACAACAGATGTACCGACTCAAGGTGAAACTCTTAATGTTCAAAGAAGTACAAAGGGTATCACTGCATCATACACAGGTACAAGCGTAACAGGTACAAGTGATCAGATTACAGTAAATCCAATCACATTGACTAAGATTAAAATTACAGGTACTGATCAGACAAAGGTGTATGATGGTAATGCAGATTTGACGCCAAATCCGGCATTTACATATGCAATTACAGAGGGTATTATAAATAGTGACCCGGTAACGGTTGCGCCTAATACTGTTGAATATGCAGAGGCTGATGTACATGCATCTGAGCCGTTAAATATCACAGGTTTCCATTTGACAAATAATAATGATGGTAACTATAAACTTGGTACTCCTGATGTAACAGGTACACCGAACGGTACAATTACAAAACGTCCGATTACTTTAACAGCTATCACAAATATTCCTGCAATCAACAGATTTGAGGCAGGTACAGGCACAGACCAAACTGCAACAAGTGCTGCAAACGGCGGTGCTACATTTGAGGCGGCAAGTACAGACACTGGTATTGTAAGCGGTGAAACGGTTACAGTAATATACGATTATGCGTATGCAGATAATCAGACAGTAAGCAATACTGCTGTTGTAAACTTATCTAATGTAAGATTAGATACTGCAATCGATAAGAACTATAGTCTTACTAATAATGCTACTGCAACAGGTGTGGTAAATGAAGTTGAGGCAACAGGTGTTACAGTTACAATTCCTGATAAGACATATGAATATGGCGATAAGCTTGATTTGACAGGTACAACAGTAACTGTTGATTATGGCAATACTAATACAGAAGTATATACATCAGATGATGGTGTGAATTGGAAGAAGAACGATACTGCAGTATCAGAAAAGCCATTCACAATCACACTTCCTACAGATAAGGATAGCTTGGCTGTAGGTACAGCAACTGTTTCTGTAAAGGTTAAAGAAGGCGTTGAAGGTAGTGTTTCTCGCACAGTTAACAAACGTAAAGTAACTGTAAATCCGTCAAAGAACGGTGACGTTACAAAGGTATATAACGGTAACACAACTTATACAAACGGTGTTATTGAGTGGACAGTTGGATCTGTAAACTCTATTGACGGATTGTCTGTTACATTACCGACAGTAAGCGGTGCAACATATACTTATAACGATTCAACAGTTGCACTTGCAACCAAGATTACTGTATCCGCTCCGCAACTAAACGATACAAATAATTTTGAAATTAGCGGTTATACAAATCAAGAATTTGACGCAACAATCACACGTCGTCCATTGGTTATCACAGGAATAACAATTCCGAACGTTAATAAGTATGCTGACGTATCACAAAAAGTTACAGACCAAACCGCAACAAGTGCTACAAATGCTACATTTGAGGCGGCAGATACAGACACAGGTATTGTAAGCGGTGAAACAGTAGGCGTAACATTCGACTATAAGTACAAAACTTCAAATCCTGAAAGCGGTACAACTACTGATGTAGAGATAACAAACATTGCTCTTGATAATAGCGTAGGAACAAGCGCAAACTACTCATTGACACCTGATTCATTGACAGGTAGTGCAAATGTAGTAGAAAGAACTATAGACAGTATTACAGTAGCTAACCCTACACAGTTTAACAGCGATGTTACATATAACGATAAATTAAGTATAGCCGGCTTAAAGGTTACAATTAACTATACAGACAGAACATCAGAAGTATACACAGCAACAGTAGTCAATGACGTAGTTTCATGGGCATTGGGCAGTGTAAATATCAGCGCAGATAATATTCCATTTACACTATCATGGAAAGATACTGCAAAAGGCGGAACTTTTGCACAAGGACAAACATTGTCTGTAACAGGACATAACGGCAACCAAATCGTTGCAAACCATAAGAATGGTAATGATAGCGGTGAAGGCTCGGCTGTAACAATTAAGCCAATCGCAATTACATCAATCACTGCAGCAAAGAGCGGTGATATTACAAAGACGTATAGTGGTGATACAGAATTAAATGACGCATCAAAGAGCAATATCGGTTATACATCAACTCAGGTAATCAGCGGAGATACAGTAACTCTTGGTGCAACACCTGCATATGAAAATAAGAATGTTGGTCAAAATAAAGCAATTAGCTTTACAACACCGACAGTAAGCGGCAATGATAACTATACACTTGGAACCGGCGCTACTGTTACAGGCGGTGTAGTCGGTGATATTACAGTAAAAACTGTTGCAATTTCAAATGTATATATCCCGTCAATTTATAAGGACACAGAAGACCTTGTAAAATCAATTTCAAATGCAAGTGCTATTGCAAGCGGTAATCCTACAGCTAATACAGTTGTAGCGGCTGATATTCTATCAGGTGACAGAGCTAATTTGACATTCGCTTATAAACTTACATATGCAAATTCAACTGATGCTAATCCGACTGTAACAATTTCAGGTACTTCTGTTACAGGTACGGAAAGTGGTAACTATGAATTTACATGGCCTACGGGATTGACAGGTACAGTAGTAGCAGACGAATTTACAGATGCTGCAATTACATCACCTGACCTAATGCAATATACACATGGTGATACATTCAATCCAACAGGTTTGTCAGTTACTATTAAGACAAGCAGTCACCCAACAGGTACAACATATGCAGTAACAGGTACAGAGGGTAATTACAAATGGGATACAGATCTTCCGGCAGGTGTAAATGTATCACTTGGAAGTATCTCATTAAATAGCAATGACGCTTTGAATTTCAAGGCTCATTACAAGAATATGAAAGATCAGAAGATTAAGGTTTCTGCCGGTGAGAAAGAAGCTGAAACAGGTGCAGTTACAATGCTACAAAAGCAATTAACGGCAACTGCGTCAATAAGTACTGCAAATAAGGTATATGACAGTAAAACAGCTCTTCGTGAGGGTCAAACAGTAACATACACAATCGGTACTGGCAAAGTACAGAGCTTTAACAGTGTTACTGATGACGTTAAGGTAACGGCTGACGCAAAATATAAATCTGCTGATGTTTCAAAAACAGGTGAAACAATCAATAATGTAGGTATTGAATTCACAAATATCGCCCTTAGCGGTAATGACGCAGCTAACTACATTAAGCCGTCATCTATTGCTGATATAGCTGGTACGATTATTCCTTACCCAATTCACATAACAGCAATTAACGAAAATGCTCCAACTGCTTACTATAAGAAAGCAAAGAGCGGAACTATTGCCTCAACAGATAACTATACTGCAGAAATGAACGGTTTGACAAAACCTGCAATTAAGTTTAATTATAATTACGGTGATTTGGTTAACACAGTTGCAGACAGCGTTAGCGTTCCGATAAACGTTGTTGATTTTGTTACTGCTACTGATAATTTTGAAATAAAAACTACACCTTCTACAATCAATGGTAAAGTTGAAGTTCAAGGTATTAAAGAGATTAAAATAACAAAGGATAACCATGATTATAAGTATGGTGATACTCTTGTTTTGAATGACTTGTCGGTAACTGTAACGTATGCTGATGATTCAACAAAGGAGAACATCAAATACAACGATACAGATTGGCAGACTCTTGGTTTAACTCTTAATACAACACTTCCGATAGACGGAACAGTATTAAAGAATTCAACAGATAACGGTAAAACAATTACTGTTGAAAAGGATACAGTAAAGTCAAATGCAATTACAATAAACGTTGCAAAACGTACAGTTAAGATTGAAAGAGATGGCAGTGACGCTATTACTAAGACATATGACGGTACAACAGCTGTAGAACAGACAATCGCTCTAAAGGTTGCCGATTCGCAAGGAGAATGTGACGGCGTATATAATGGTGACATAACAGGTGTAATAGCTCCGACATATATTTACAGCATTAAAGATGCTCAGAATAATATAGCATTGACAGGTACACCGACTCTTGTAGGTTCTAACTTAGATGAATATACACCTACATATCCGTCATTGACAGGTAACATTACTAAAAAATCAGTTACACTAACTCCGGTTATCGAAGATATTTATGAAAATAAATTCGCGACAGACGATAAGGTTATAACTGAAACAGGCGCAACAGTTGAAAATAGTAAGGTAACTCAAAGCGGTATTGTATCAGGCGAAGAGGGTAACTTTACATTTGCTTATACTGTTACTGTTCCAAAGGCAGATTTAGCAAGTGCAGCTACAAAATCTTATGTACCGACAAATACAAGCGAAAACGGTACAGGTAAGGATAACTATACATTTACATGGAATGACGCAAGTGTAGAAATTAAGACTAACGCCGCAACAAGTATGGAAGTAACTACTGATCCGACAGATATTTCAAATCAGAAATATTATGGTGACAGTATTTCGTTAGACGGTATGGTTGTTACAATCACATATGGAAATGGTTCTACTCACGAATTTACATATGGTTCAACTGAATGGAATAACGAAGGATTTACTGTTGCAATCGAAGACGGCGGTGACTTTAGCAAACTTGTAACAGGTAATAACGGTAAGCATATCGTTGTTTCAAAGACAGGTCTTGACAGTGCAAATACAACTGCTACATTAAAGGTTGCTAAGAAAGATTTACACTTGACAGCAGAAAAAGCTGACGGTTTATCATCAATCGAAAAGACATATGATACTACAACTGACGCAAAATCAATTCTAAAGTTTGGTATCACAAGCGCTGACTTAGTATCAGGCGATAGCATTACAGTTGATTCATCAAATGTATCAGCTACATTCGATACTAAGAACCAAGGTTCAGATAAGGATATTACAATAAGCGGTTTGACAATTACAGGCGATAACAGCGATCAGTATAATGTAATTATGCCAAACGGTGTAAAGGGTACAATTAAGAAGAAAGTTATTACTGTAAAAGTCGAAAACAGCAATATTCCTCCTGTATTAAAAGATTCTACAGGAAACGATTTGAAGAAGAAAGTGACTTCATATTCGTTTGAAAATGATATTAAACCATATGATGTGGATAATGTGACATTTGATGTTATTGCAGACTATACAGGTCAAGATGTTTCAGATACAGCAAATACACCGACTGTTTCATTAAGTTTGGAAAATGTTCAAAATGATGATAACTATACTATAACTGTTACTCCTACATCGGGAACAGGTAGTGTTGTGGATAACCTTATTGAAACTATTACTGTAACAGGTGGTAAAGCTGAAGGGTATGTTCATGGTGATGAGCTTAGCTTGCAGAATATGGTTATCGCAGTAACATATCAAAATGACAGAGATAACAATGTATTTACATATGAATCAGGTAATAACTGGACTGCACAGAAAGCGATTAATGGTAGCACAACAGTTACAACAAGCGATCTTCCGGTATCATTAAAGTTGGGTGATAATCCTATAACGGATGCAACTCAACAATTAAGATACGGAGATAATAAAAAGAAAATTACTGTATTGGATAAGATGAATTCAGCTCAACCGGCTGAAGCATTGACTCTTGGTGTAAGTCAAAAAGAAATTAAAAATATTTCTGTTAGCAAAACCGGTGATATTACAAAACCATATGACGGTACGAATACTGTTAACCAACCGGCTAACATTACATATGATTCAACTGATATTGTAACATTTGGTTCAACAAAAGATAATGTTACAATTACAGCAACTACAACATATGAAAATTCAACAGCTGGTAATGACAAGGTTATCAATATAGCAAACTACACATTAGGCACAGGTAATGATAATGGTAACTATTACATTACAGATCCACAAACAGGTTTGAATATAACCGGTAATGTAACAGGTAATATTACAAAAGCTACTTTGACAGTAACAATTACATCTGTTCCGGCAATTATTATAGATGCAGATAAAAAAGTAGATTTGGTGAAAGATACAGATTATACACAAAATGGCGAAGTAACAGTTGATGGTAATAAAGAAACGGTTGATTTAACTGTACATGGTACATATCAAGATAATACTACAGAACAAATTGGAACTGCGAATGTAGATTATACAACAACTCCTACTGAACTTACTAACTACAATATCGTATTGAAAGGTACAGACACAAAAGGTACTGTAAATAAGAAACCTGTAACAAAGATTGAAGTTACATCTCCTACAAAGACAACATGGTCACATGGTGATGATTTAACTCTTGACGGTATGACAATTACAGTTACATACAATAATGATGCTAATGATACAAAGAAGTATGAACATACGGGCGGTAAGTGGCATGATGTAACAGGTGTTAGTGATATAGAGTTACCGGGAACTCCTGACGATGTAACAATTACATGGGGTGACACAAGTAATTCAGCAACTGACGGTGTAATTCGTCTTGATGATCAAAATAAGGGTCTTACAACTGCCGACGGCAAAACGACAACATTTATTAAAGTTACATCAACAGTAAAGGATACTAACGGTGAGTATCAATCAGCTTCAACCGATAAAATTACTTTAACAAAGAAACAACTTACTCTAACAGTAAGCGGTAATATTACAAAGCCATATGATAATACAAGAGATCTTAGCACTGACAATCTTGGAAATGTAAGTCTTACATTAGACGGTGTAGCCGGCACTGACGGTGTTGCATTAAATGAAACAGCTACAAAGAACAACATCAAGTATGCGGGAACAACAGTAGCAGATACAGCGTCAGTACCGACACCGGCACTTGTAATCGGTACAGTAGTGTTAGCGGATAATGCTAATAATCAATATTACACAGTACCATCAGGTGCAAGCATTACAAATAGTACAACAGGTAAGATTAATAAGCGTCCTGTACAGATTACATCTGTAACAAAGAATATGGATACATCAGTTGATGCGTTTACAACAGGAACTTTGGAAAAATTAGTACAATCAACTACTGACGGTTATGGTATTTCAAGTGCTGACGGTTTCTATTCAATCTTAAGCGATCATGTAATTAAGGTTGATATACCTTATACATATAGCCAGACATCAGCAGAAGGTTCAGCAACTGTTACATATGATAATGCAACTGCGAAGGTATCAGATGAAAATGCAGATTATGTAGCTAACTATGATGTATCATTTGCTATTGCAGACGGTAGTGCAACTATTTCAAACGGTACAGTTACAGGCGTTAAGATTGAAACAACAGGTAAAACAGAGTATACTCATGGTGACTCATTCGACCTAGCAGGTACGAAGATAACTGTTACATACAATAACGGTGCAAAGCAAGATACATATGAGTATGACACAGCAAGCGGTAAGTGGATTAAGAACGGTACAGGTACACCGGCTGAATTGCCGAGTGAAATAGGTATTAGTCTTGGTAACACAACAATTAATGCAAATCCGGCATCGGATACAGATAAGACTGTTGTAAAATATGACAAGACAAATACAACACCGGAATTGAAAGCTACTTATACAAAGAGTGGTAGTGAGCCTATTCCATCAACAGAAAATCCTACAGTTACGTTGAAGAAGAAGACTATTACAATAACTGTTGCAAACAGTGCAGATGAAATCAAGCATACATACAGTGGTAATAATTCTCTTACAGGCGATGAAATCACTAAGTTGACGATTACTGCACCTAATAACTTCAAGGTTGGCAGTGATGATGTAACTCTAACTGAGGGTGCACTTTCTGCAACAATCGGTAGTAACACTAACGGTAATGTAGCTAAGAATTTAGCAATCAGTGTTTCTGGATATGAACTTAGCGGTAACGATGCAGACAACTACGAGATTAAATATGCAAGCACTGCAACAGGTGATATTACAAAAGCACCTTTGACAATTACAATCAGTTCAGTTCCGTCAATCAATGAGAATGCTACTGATTTGGAAAAGATTTTGACAAAGGGTGTAAACTATACACAAAGCGGCGAAGTAACAGTTAATGGTAATAAGGAAACTGTAAATGCAACTGTTAAGGCAACATACCATGACAGTACATATACAGGCAGCAGTGCAGATAAGAATGTATCATATACAGTTATAAACGAGGACGAGTATCCGAACTATGATATTACAATCATCGGTTCACCAAAGGGTACAGTTACTCAAAAGACTGCAACAGTTGAAATTATTAATCAGCCTAAATTTGTAACTGATACGACAAGACCACAACATGGTGATAAGCTTGGTACAGACGGTCTTAACGGATTTGAATACACTGTATCTTACAGTGACGGAACAACAACAAAGCATAAGTATGAAAACGGTGATTGGTTGACAACAGACGGTTATACAGAACCGGAAAACGGTACAGTATTTACATGGGAAAATACAAGCACAGCTGTAAGCTCTGATTCTGAAATCCGCAGAGATAAGGATAATCAGATTAAGATTACTGTTCCGACACCAGCAAATGAACCTTTGACAAATAAGGCAACTGCTGATAAGAAAAAGGTTAAGATTACAGCAAACGGTACATATACAAAGGTATATGACGGTACAAATACAGTAACACTAAACGAAACAACTCCTGAAATTACTTATACAGTAAGCGATGTTGCAACGGGTGATACTGTAACAGTTACAGCAACTCCTGCATTTGTAGATGAAAATGTTGCTAAGTTCGGTGATGTATATCAAAAGGCAATTAACTTTACAAATGTTTCAATTTCAGATAATTATGAAATCGAAAATGATATTACACCTATAATGGGTGCAATAACACCTAAGACAATCAACATCACTGAGTTGACTGTTCCTTCATCAACAAAGGGCTCAGCAGGTGAAAAGACTGTAACAAAGAACAAGAACTTTACAACAACTGATATTCTTGAAAAGGATAAGGATAATGTTACAATCGGCTATAAAGCTACATTCGTAACATCAGCAACAGGAACTGTCGATGCAACTGTTACAGATGCAAAGGTAGACGGTTCAACTGACCAAATGACTCTTAACTACGTTGTAGGTACTGTTACCGGCGCTAAGATTGAAATAACCAGCAGCAATCATGGTGGCGGCGGCGGAGGCGGCGGAGGAGGTAACTCCCTAAGCATTAAGTACGAAAACGCCGACGGTACAGCAGGTAAGGACGTAAGCAAGATTGAAGCTCCTGCAGAAAGTGACCCTGTAGACTTGATCGCAGTATTCGTTACAAAACCTGCAGACCCAACAGTTATTTGGACATCAGATAATGAAAGCGTTGCAACTGTAGACGAAAACGGTATTGTTAAGTTTATTGGCGAAGGTACAGCTATAATCACAGCTCAGTCTAAGACTAATAAGACTCTAAAGGATACTGTTACAATTACAGTTACAAAGGCAGTAGCAACACCGACTCCTAAGCCGGCAAATCCTACTCCGGAACCTACAAAAGAACCGTCAATCATCACAAAGACTATGTTAAATCCATATATCGTAGGTTATGATGATAATGTATTCGGTCCTGAACTTCCAATCAGCCGTGAAGAAGTATCAGCAATATTCGCAAGATTGATTGCAAATAATATCTACATGGATAAAGAATATGATACATCATTCCCTGATGTAGGCGAAGGTTGGAGTAAAGATTATATCGGTTACTTGGAGAAATTCAGTGTAGTAACAGGTTATGAAGACGGTACATTCAGACCTCAAAATTACATCACAAGAGCAGAAATGGCTGTTATGATGGCTAAGGCAGAGGGCTATGACATCTCAGGCTATATGTCTTCTGATGAATTAGCTTATCCTGACGTAGATGAGGGTTACAGTGAATGGGCTGTTAAGGCTATCAAGTATTTGACAGACAGAGGTATTATGGAAGGTTATCCTGACGGTACATTCGGTCCGAACAGACCTATAACAAGAGCAGAAACTGTTGCAACAGTTAACAGAGTTCTTGCAGATATGACTGTCGGAAATATCGAGGTACTTCCGTCAGATATGACAGAGGCACATTGGGCTTATAATGATGTAGTATTCGCAATGAACCACAGAATTCTTAAAGACGTTGCAGCTGATGAAAGTCAGTTCATCAAGTCAGAAGAATATGATAAGAATAAGATTACAGAAACAGAAGTTGTAGAAGACACATCAGACGAGAATGCCGGAGCGGGTGCATCACCTACTCCGGAGCCTTCTCCGACTCCCAATGCTTGATTAATAAGAGCTTTTTACGAAATTTGTAATAATAGAGGCAGCGAATTTTCGCTTGCCTCTGTTGTTGCATTTTCAAATTATACAAGAGTTTATCTTGTTTGCTTTGAAAATGTAATAACGTTATTGTCATAATGAGGTGAGGGCTTATGAAAAAACGAAATATATGTTATAGATTATTAACGGTATTATTAAGCGTTGCAATGTGTTTGCAAGGTGGATTTGTGGTGCCGGTTTTTGCAGATGGAGATTTCAGTTATTATTTGCAATATAACGAGGCAAGTAACGGAAAAATAAGTGAGGACCATCCTATCATCATTCCTGATGAAGATATAGATGCAGAATACGGACCACAGCCGCATGATAACTATCAAGGTACTGGTGGCGTGGTGGACGGACCTATACCGGATTGGAGCAGTAAACCGTACAGAATTATCGGATACACATTTGACGGTTGGTATACAGAAAATAACGGCGGAGGAACAAAGGTTGATGAAGATACAAATATATCATCATCAATGCTTGACAGATTTAATAATATCACATTGTACGGAAAGTGGAGTTTGTATAATTCACCTGATATAACAACAGGCTCAGTTGCATTTTCATCAAGAAACGTAAATGATGAAGATATTCCGTCACAGATAAATTGGACGGACGTAAACGGAAATGATTTGACGTTTGACAGCAAAGTTACTGACTATTATACGTATGTGTACGCAAATACCGCGTCTGTAAAAATGGATTTTGAACAGTATGAGCCGAGTGCGACAACAAGTGTTGCGGTAAACGGTGAAAAAGTTTCAATCAGTTCAGAGGATATTTTGGGTAAAGGTTATTGGTATAACGGTGAGGATCTTGAATCTCATGACATTATAACAGGTAAAAATATTTCTACAGAATATATGAACCTTGATTTTACCTCGACAGATAAAGAGTATAATGAAATCACCGTTACGATTACAATGCCTAATGATAAAAGTAGAACATATACTTTTCATGTTAAGCGTTTAAGTACAGAAATGCGACTTGCATATGGTAATACACCATACGGAAAGATTATGGCGTCTTCGCAAACCGATGATGCAAAAACTGCGCTTAAGTCAACTTTTGATTCGACGTATAAGTACAGAAATATCGCATATAATCCGTTGGCATGGAATATTTACGGTACAGACGGCGTTGAAGTGAAAAAAGGTACTTCACTTCAAGAAAATCAATATATAAATTATGATAAAGACGAAACTGCAATAGTAGTATTTTCGGGCGATAGATTTACAGATCCCGGAGTGACATTGTATGATTCTAACGGCGATGCAATAGAACTGACACAAGATAAGACAATAAAACGTACAATTCAGTATCAGACAGTATCGTCATTAAAATATGAAGATTGGGATAACACAACCGATAAAACCGATGTGAAAACATTGACCGGTGCAGACGGTGAGAATATAATAGACATTTTGCAAACTCAAAATGTTAAACCGGGCATATATACGATTACATATGAGTATGACCCTAATGACGGCACTCGTCCGTTAAAAGACGAGAGAAGTATGATTGTCTTGCCTAAAAAAGGCGATATGAATATGGACAATTATCTAAATATGCTTGATGTATTTATGTATGATAAAAATATTCCGGATACAAATATCAGCAATACATTATATAAATATCGTGCACTTGATATAAGTACAAGCGGCGGTAACGGAGTTGTTGATGAAACAGACAGAACCAATTTCTTAAACAAAAAAATGGCGGATTTATATACGTCGCTTTCAGTTGATGAAACAGTAACACAGAAAGAATACAACGTTCCTACATCGGCAGATAGTAATAAAACACAACTGTATATGGACTTTATGGGAACAGAAACAGAGCCGAATACATCTGCGGACAAAACTCAGGAACTTCAGAAAAATGACGCTTTTTGGATAGGTTACAGATTTGACAATACAGCTAATCTAAAGACGGATAAGTTGAAAGAAATCACTTTGTCGGTGGATTATGATTCGAGATATGTAAATCCGACTGCATTGAATACTACTGCACTAAAAACACAAATTCAGAAAAATAATCCTGAGCTGGAAGTATTTGATATAACCGGAGATACAAATTATAAGAAAAACTATGCGGTTGATTCTTCAACATCGTCATATACATGGAATGATACAGGGTCTGTAAAAACACTTGTTATTGAGTTGTGTTTGAAAGACGGTCAAACATTTAATTTGTCAGACGGTTATTTTATAAAATTGCCGTTTAAAGTAAAAACAGTACCGCCGGAAGGCAGAAATGTTATATCAACTAAACTTGGCGCTACATCATTGAATATGCAAATCGGTGATGAAGGATATATGTGGGATACAAGTGGTGCATCTAATTCTATCACTGAAAATCTTATGGACAAATTGCAATATATGGGCGATTATGTGCCTGAATTTGTTCCGGAAGCTCCTGCTAAGGAATTGGAAAATGCAGTTTACGGTACTGATAAACCATACACAGGATTTGAGAAAAAAGGCACGGTTGACGGTGATATTCCTACCGGTATGACATATAATCAATCAGTCGGAACAATAACCGGTACACCGAAAAAGGCAGGAGTTTTTGTATTTTACATAAACGGTATAAAATATCAGATTACAGTAGAAAAAGCAAAACTTACCGTTACAGCAGATGATAATACAAAAGTATACGGAAGTGCAAATCCGTCATTTACATTTAAGTATGACGAAACGTGTTTAAAAAATAACGACACAATCGCTACAGCTGTTAAGACTGCTCCGCAGATAAGTTGTGAGGCTGATACAACAACGGATTGTCAGGATGATTATCCGATAAACTTTGTTGAAAATAGCGGTGAATCTGATAATTATTATTTTGATTTTGTCAGTGGCAAGCTTAGCATAACACCGAAAGAAATAACGGTAAGTAAAGTTAAGATACCATCTTGCAGTATAAATGCAACATTCCCTTATACATTTACCGCAACTTGTTCCGGTGATGAATTTACTGCGTCGGGAATTATTAACAATGATATTATAAAGATTGAATATGACGTTACATACACTGATACCGAGTCAACAAAAGCTGTTGGTAAAAATAAAAAGGTAACGGCAACCAACATAAAAGTCAAAACTGATGACGATTATCCGGACGGGAAAAATTATACTGTTAAATCTGCTAATTTAACGAGCAGTGACGGTGAAATTGTTGCGGATAATATAACCGAATTTGAAGTAACAGAAGAATGTAAACTTGAATATACTTACGGTGAAACACTTGATTTAAAAACCGGTAACGTCAAAATCACATACGGTAGCGGTACTGTTGAAAATGTGACATTTGAAGAGGCTGTTGAAAAAGGTCTGACAATAAAATACAGTAATAAAACAACAGCTAAAACCGGAGATCATTTGAGCGTGTCGGATACCGGAAAGTGGCTTATGCTTACAATGGATGGTATAAGCTCTTGGTATAAGACAAATAATTTCAAGATAAATAAAAAAGATCTTCATATAAAAGCTGATAATAAACAAAGATATTACGGTGATGAAAACAGTAGTGTAACATTTACATATACTTTTACCGATAGCGATTTTGTTTACGGTGAAACAAGCAGTACATTTACCGGCTTTGTTGCACCTGGATTTAGCTGTCAAGCTACTGCATCCACTGAAATTGATAAAGAAAAAGGCTATACCGAATCGACAATAGAATTGTTGGGCGGTACAAGTGATAACTATAATATTGTGTGCGAAAACGGTACGCTTACAATTAATAAAAGACCGTTAAAGGTTGAAAAGATTACAGGTGAAGTACCTTCACTTATTTCAAAATATTATTTAAACAGTGACGGCAGTGAAAAAACGGCACCATATAAAGTGCCTGCATCGGCTGAAAAATCAACAGACAAAAATACAATGAACGTAAGTGGATTGTATAACAGTGATGAAGTTAAAGTCCTTTACAATGCACAATATGCAAATCACACTGCGGCTGAAAATGTTCAAGTAACGGTTGATGATTTAAAAATGGACGATACGTTCGGTAAGAGTTACAACTATACGGTTTCGTCTGATTCAATAACAACCGCAGACGGCGGACGAGTTTATATTAAGAGTATAACAGGTCTTGAAATTGTTGAACAACCTACGACAGAATATGTTTACGGCACACCGCTTAATCTTGAAAGCGGAAAAGTAAAATTGACGTTTGATAATGAACAAGTTATCAATGTTAATTTTGAAGAATTAAAATCTTATGATGTTAAGCTCACATATACGGGCGGAAATGTTGAACTTAAAAATAATGAACATTTAGTTGTTAAAGACACAGGAAAGACTATAACTGTCATACCGGATACAATTTATGATGTTGAGGCAGTTACAACCGATAAGATAACGGTTACAAAACATGACCTTCACGTAAAGGCTGATGATATATATACGACTTATGGTGAAAATATAAGTCAATATGCAAGCGGATATGGATACACATATACAGAAAGTGATTTCCAATATGATGATGCAGACGATGTAGAAAACATTTCGGGATATAAAAAGCCTAAAATTGTCTGCAAAGAGGATGACGGAACAACAAATGTAAATCAAAAGACATTAGCCGGTACATATATATTGTCTATAAGCGGTGCTGACGCTGAAAATTATAATATTTTGTATGAAAACGGCAACATTGTAATAAGACAAAGACCTCTTATTGTACAAACGGTTAATAATGTTCCTAATCTTACATCAAAAGAAGCATTTGAAAGTGACCTTGTAAAGAACATTGACGTCAAAACAGACGTTGATTCAGCGACTTTAACATTTGCTGAAAACAGAGGTCCTTTGTGGGATGATTGTGTGCATATAACTTTTGATGCAACATATACGGATAATTCGGCAGTAGGGGAAACAGATGTTGATATAACCAATGCTGTTTTGGATACAAGCTACGGTGACGCAAGAAACTATTATCTTCAAAAGATAGAAACTCCGCAAAAGGGGTTTGCGGTTAAGTCTGTTATGACAGCTATTGAAATAACAACAGATCCAACCCAAAATAATGACGGAACAAGCCGTGAATATAAGTATGGAGATAAGCTTGATTTCAGCGGTGGAAAGTTTAAATTAACATACGATAACGGTGATGTTATTGAAAATGTTCCGTTTAATAAACTTGCAGAGTATGATGTTAAAGCTGTATACACAGGTACAGATACAGAAGTTGAGGACGGAGCTTTTGCAACAATTAAAAATCACAATGGAAAGACCATTACTCTTGTTCCGCCAACTGACGCAACTGCAGAAAAAGTGGTTACAGGTGAGATAACCGTAAAGAAACGTCCTTTACACGTTATTGTAAATGACGCATCATATACATATGGTGATGAGCCGTCTACTTACACAATCGACTATGAAAAGAGTGATTTGGCAGACGGCGAAACAATAATATCCGCACTTGGAATATTATTTACTCCACCGACTGTACAATGTAAGATTGACGATAAAGATGCGGATAATAAGACAAATGCGGGTACTTATGAAGATGTAATTACTGCATTTGGCGGAAGTGCGGATAATTATGAATTTATATGTGAAGATAAGGGCAGTTTGACTGTTAATAAGCGTGAATTGAAAATCAATTCAATTAATAATGGTATTCCTGATTTAACTTCATCAATAGCATATGAACATAATTATCAGTTGCCAATAAAATTGGACGGTACTGCGTCTAATTCGGATATGGATATAGTCAACCTTGTAAATAATGATAGCATTGATATTACCTATAAAGCGGTATATAACAGTCTTGAACAGACAGACAATGCAACTGTAGATATAGAAGATGTCGAATTTGCAAATGATTGTGACAGTAGTAAAAATTATACTTTAGTAACTGTACCGACAACATCAAGCGGTAAGATTATGACCAGACTTATGTCTGAAATTATTGTTAATAGCAGTCCGGATAAAATGGAGTATACTTACGGTGAATGGTTTGCTCTAAAGGGCGGCAGTGTTGATATTAAGTATAACAGCGGATATGTTGAAAGTGATGTACCGTTTGAAAGACTTGCTGATTTTGGTATAGACTTGACTTTTGTAAAGAAAGAAGACGGTACCGAAACAGAAATAGGAACAGTGAAAAACAATACATTGCTTACTGTTTCAAAGTATAACGGTGCGTTTATAAAACTTACAATAAATGATCCGACTAAAGCAACCGATGATTTGCAAGCGGCTTATTCTTCTGATAGTTTGAAAGTAAACAAACATCAAATGAGGGTTGTTGCCGATGATGTGACATTGACATACGGTGATAATGCGCCGAGTGAATACACATTCCATTATACGATGGCTGACCTTGTAAACGGTGATACGTTATCGAGCGAAAGATTTAACGAAGGACTTAGCGAACCGACTGTATCGTGTGATTATGTAAGCGGACAATCAGTTTGTGGAGAATATGATATTATACCGAGCGGCGGCGGAAATGATAACTATGATTTCGTATATGTAAACGGAACTGTAACTGTAAACAAGAAACAGATTACGATAGATTCTATCGATAATGGTGTTCCGACGCTTACATCAGAAATAATATATAAGAATAATTCAATTCTTCCTATTTATATTGAATCAACGGCAGTATATACGAATGAACAGAAAGATATGACTGTAAGCGGTATTATCAACAACGATGAAATAGGCATAACATATGATACAGTATATACATCAAAAGACGTGGCAGAAACTATAACCGTTAAGATAGAAGACGTTAAGTTTGACGATAGCCATGAGAAAAATGTATGTTATGAAATTAAATCATATCCAAGTGAGGCGTCAGGTGGTACAGTTCTTGAAGAACAGATTACAAGTGTTGTTATAACAAGTGATCCGGTTTTGAGAGATGATAACGGCAAACAGATTGAATATACTTACGGAGATAAGTTGAACCTTAATCGTGGTGCGGTTACGGTTGAATATGATAGTGGAAGAATTCAGAAAAACTTGAAGTTTAATGAGTTGACCAAAAAAACAGATGGTAAAGTTAAACTTGTATATACTGACGGTACTGATGAAACTCCTGCGGCAGATAATGATGTCTTGACTACTGCATATCATAACGGTAAGTCAATAAAACTGAAAGTTGATACAAAAGCAACACTTGAAGAACCTCAAACGGCACAACTTTTGGTGAATAAAGCCGTTATAACTGTAACGGCGAAAGATAAAGAAAGATTTTACGGAGATAAAAATCCTACATTAGAATATGAATACAGTGGGTTTGTAAATGGTGATGATGAGCATTCTGAAAATTTCAGAAATGAATTGGAAGAACCGAAAATATCATGCGATACTAATGAAAAAACTCCTGTAGGAACATACGATATTGAATTATCTTCGGCAAGTTCGGCAAATTATACTTTTAAACTTGTACCGGCGATGCTTACCATAAATAAACGTCCGATTGTTGTTAAGAAGATAACAGGAGGCATTCCGGCATTGACATCAAAAATGATATATGATGATCCTCAGCTTGTACATAAAATTGACGGTGTTGCAATAAATACCGCAGGACAAGTTGAATTTGATAACCTTTCATATGGTGATACGGTGAAACTTGATTATACTGTTATGTATACAAGTGTAATTCCGTCAGATAATGTTCTTGTTAATATTTATGATATAACAATAGACGAATCATACGGAGAGGGAAGTAATTATGTACTTAGAGATGTACCGAGTACAACTTTAGGCGGACGAATTTATGATAAACAAATTTCGATGGTTGAAATTATAAAACAGCCGAAACTTGAGTATACATATGGCGAAACGTTGGATTTGTCGGAAAAGGGCGTAAGAATAACATATGATAACGGTTTAGTTGTTTATGATGTTGCATATGATGAACTTGGAGATTATGGTGTTGACGTTACTCTGACAGACTCTGAAGGTGTGGAAAAAGAGGCTATAGACGGGGATAAGTTAACCGTAACAAAACATAACGGTGCATATTTAACACTTATTCCGCAAACTGAATTAAGCAATGTTCTTTCTGTAAAGAGTCAGGAAATGAAAATTAATAAAAAGCCGATAAATGTTAATATCAATGATGTGACGGCAATATATGGTGATGATCCAACAGCTGATTTTAGTTTTGCGTATAATGATAGCGATTTTGCTTATGGTGAAACACAAGACAGTGTCGAGTTCAAAGATAATTTGACAGAACCTGTGTTTGTTTGTAAAGAACGTGACGGTTCAACAGATGTAAGCTCAAAATCAGATGTCGGAAGATATACGATTACAATGACAGGCGCTCAAAGTGACAATTATCGTTTTGTATATAATAACGGTACATTGGTTATTCAGAAGAGGAAACTTGTCGTAAAAGATATAACAGACGGTATCCCTGTTCTTACATCGGATATAATTTTCGATAATCAAGGTCAAATTCATAAATTAGACGGCAAGGCAGATAATGATATTTTGAGTCTTGAAAACCTTGTTAATAATGATAAAGTGTGTGTTTTGTATAAAGCAGTTTATAAAACAGAACAACCGACAGCGAAATGTGATGTAGATATTGAATATGTTTCGATGGATGATTCTTATGGCAAGAGTTATAATTATGAAATTGATGAAACAGAGAGTGTTAAAAACGTTTCCGGCGGTAGAATTAATAATAGGGAACTTACAACTGTTGAAATTGTAAGTCAACCCAAAACAGAATATGTATATGGTGAAAAGCTTGATTTAAGCAATGCTAAAGCGAGAATTACATATGATAGCGGGTATGTTGAAGATAATGTACCATTTACTGAATTGGGAGAATACGGTGTGACTATCGGTTATCCGAATGATGACGGAACGATAACCGCTGCTAAAGACGGGGATGTGTTGACAGTTCCTGATCATAACGGAAAATGTATTGAACTTTTGGCTCAAAGCACTCATAAAGTTCCTACAGTACAAACTGACAATTTAACTGTTGAAAAAAGAGTGTTAGAGTATGGAGAGTGTATCGTAAATCCTATAGTTTATGACGGAAAGACATTACAGACAACCGGTACGATAGCATTTTCAAACGTTCAAAATAATGATAAAGTGACAGCAACGGGTGAATTTTCGTTTGAAGATTTTAATGCCGGAAAAGATAAAACAGTTAATATATTGAATGTTAAACTTGATAAACCGTTTGACGAAAACTATGAACTTTCTTCGGATAATGTGTTGTCAAAAGGTAATATTGAAAAAGCGACATTGACTGTTTTACTTAAGGAAGATGATATATCTATTTCTGATGAAAGTAATATATTGACTGTTACTGCTCCGGAGATGACTCAGTTTGAGATAGACGGTGGAGCTAAGTATCAGTATTCAATAGACGGCGGTAAAACGTGGCAAGATGAAAATTCATTTGAAAACCTTGAATTGGGACAAGAATGTAGTGTTTGCATAAGATTTGCGGAAACGGATAATTTCAATCAATCTGAAATTAGTATTCCGATAAGTAAAAAAGCTTTTGCCAATAAGATTACTCTTGTGTCAATAGACGATATGACGGTGCTAAAGAGTTTTTATACTAATGTTGTCACTGTTGAAAAAGAAGCTGATTTCAGAAATCTTATCGGAGATATAGGAGTAACATATTACGCTTGCTATAAAAATGATAAGGGCAGTGAAAGCATCAAATATCCTTTGACCTTTGATGGGGATGTAACGATTTATACAACGCTTAAAAAGAAGAGTAGTCATGGAAAGGGAAATAACAATTCTTCAAACTCTACACCTACGCCAACAGTTGCACCTACAATTTTGCCAACGGAAGAGCCGATAGAAACGGAATCACCTTCAGAAAGCTTAAAACCTACGCAAAAACCTCAAAGTGATACTAATGAACCATATATGTCGGGATATGAGGGAAAAATCAATCCTGACGGATATATGACAAGAGCAGAGGCGGCAACAATTATGGTTAATCTGAGTGGTGGACTTGAGAAAGAAAGCATTAATATATTCAAGGATGTAGCTGATGGAACATGGTATAAAAACTATATTGCAGCAGCAAGCGAAAAAGGATATATTTCCGGATTTGAAGATGGAACATTTAAACCGGAAGAACCTGTTACGAGAGAACAATTTGTTGCAATGATATTGCGATATACAAAGACATCAACGGAAAAGGGAGAGGTGTTCTCAGACGTTGAAATAAATCGTTGGAGTGCAGGATTTGTATATACTGCAGTCAAGTTGGGTATAATTTCAGGTTATCAAGACGGAACGTTTAAACCTGAAAATCCTGTGACTCGTGCAGAGGTGGCGAGAATTGTAAATGTTGCAACAGGCAGAATACCTGATAAGGCTGTGATTGACGTTATGATATGTCCATATAGCGATTTGCCAAAATCGCATTGGGCTTATTATGAATTAATGTATGCGTCAACATATGTGCAAAAAGATTAATCAAAAAGAGTACAGATTTTGAACCGACCCCCAAAAGTTAGACCAAAAATCTAACGAATTGGCGGTCGGTTCATTTCAGATCTGTACTCTTTTTTGAATCTGTACAAAACCATATTTTGCGTTGTGTCTAAGTCTAAACTTTCATAAAAATACTCACTGAGGCATAAACAGCCAAAAGTTTTGTGAGTAAATTGTCGGAATAAAAGAAAAACCTTGTAAACATTACTGTTTACAAGGTCTGTGGTGCCGATGGTGGGGGTCGAACCCACACGATGTTGCCATCACGGGATTTTGAGTCCCCTGTGGTTTGGAGGTTTGAAAAAATGAAAGATATTTTATTGAAAAAGGATCTAATCGCTTATCTTATCCACGAAATTGAGAGAGTAAAAAAGACTACTCCACAAGAGAGTGAACTACACAATTATTCTTTTGTGCAAGGACACAAAGAGGGTCAACTCAAGGCTCTTTATGACGTTTTAAACTATGTAAACGGAATTAACACCAAATACTCCGCGGAAAGCGACCGCCACACCTCAAGCGGTGGCAGATACACCCCAAACGGGCGGGCGGACGGCTAAGACAGACTTTCCACGGAGCATACGCTCACGGCACAGGGCAAGCCTTCGACACAGCAAGACTTCCCCTAAGCGCTACACAAGCGCCAGTGCGACGCAGACGAGCGCAGTGGGCGAGGTTGCGCCGCGCCAAGCGGGAAGCGGAGCGACGTGCAGACAGAGCCGCGCACTCGTGCGGCTCGCCTGCGCGAGCGGAGCGAAACTCTTAAACTGTTTTATCTGTTTTGTGTCCCCTTTGTCGGACTATGTTATAATTTTGCTTGAGGTGATTTCATGAAAAAAAGATTAAATGAGTGGGTTTACGAATGGCTTGAAACCTACAAAAAAGTTATGGTCAAGAAGTCTACATACGACAGCTATTTACAATATGCTACACATGTGACTTGTGACAAGTCTTTGAAAAAATTAAGTAATTCAGACATTCAGAAGTTAATTAATAATATGGTTGTTGACGGTTTGAAGTTGTCTACTATCAAGCATATGCTTACACTTGTTCGGCAGAGTTTAAAAAAGGCTCGATCTTTGGGTTTGGTTAAAAATTTGTCTATGCTTGAGGACTTAGATCTCCCAAAAAAACAGCCGAAAAAAATAAAGCCTTTACGTTCCGATGAGATAAACAGGTTTTTAAAAAATTCTTATCTCACGTTTTACGGTGACTTTTATAAAGCTTTACTTTTTACAGGGTGTAGGGTGGGGGAGCTTATCGCCTTGAGGTGGTCTGATGTTGACTTCTTCAATGGTGTTTTGCGTATCGAGCATACAGACTATAAGGGGGAACTACAAGCCGTAAAAACGGCGCACGGTTGCCGGCAGATTCCCTTGTATGGTGAGTTGCTTACTCTGCTTACAAAGCGCAGACGGCGCGCCAAAGGCTCTGAAAGGGTTTTTACAAACACTTTAGGTCGTCCTATCTCTTATCGTACTGTACTTGACAACTGGCACTGGTATCTTGAAACTATCGGCATTTATGAGCCGTTGGGCTTTCACGTCCTGCGCCACACGTTCGCCCACACTGCACTCCGTTCGGGTATTCCTATCAAGGTTGTTTCTGCTTGGCTCGGACACGCAGACGTACAAATAACACTTAACATTTACGATAGCATAGACGAAACAGACTTTCTCAAGGCTACTAAACAGCTTGAGCAATCCTTTGCATAAAAAAAACACACTTCGGTGTGCTTTTTTTATTCAGTAGTTTTGATAGTGGACTTGCTGAATTTCAGACCTTTTACACGTGTTAAGCATAATGCTTGCCATACGTTTATTATACCACTTACTACCGCAGTAGTCAACAATCTTTCATATACGGGAAGTTGGCAATGTGCTTATCTCTTACGGCTTCAGACCAATCTGATTTAATTCTCGGATACTCATAAAAAGATATAAGCCTTACATCAAGGTAATACCTTAAAAGTTTATCCAAAGTTTTTGGGCTTGGTATTTTCGCACCTGTTTCGTACTCTGAAATACGCGGACGTGGCACTCCTGTCGCTTCCGACACTGCTTTCTGCGTAAACCCTCTATGTTTTGTTCGTGCAAGTTTTAAACCCTCTGAAAACTTCGTAGGCTCGGAAAGCCATTTCTTTCTGTTTCTGATTTTTCCCATAAAAAAAATTACCTCCACAAGAAAAATTATATTACAAATGCGTAACATTGCTTTTTAAATTTCCCTTAAAAGGGTAAATTCAAACTTGCCTTATGTTACAAATGCGTTACACTACTTGACAAATCAAGTCGAAAAGTGTAACATTTTTCTTATATCGGTAACACTCCGAAGTATTCAGTTTTTGTGTTCTTTATGTTTTCGCTGATATAAATTATACACGAAAACTATTAGAAAATCAACAGTTTAATAGTTTTTTTTGTGCGCCCTTTTTTAAGAAAAAAACGGCGGGTCTGACAGAGCCGACGCTATAAAGTCTGTTCGGTAACTTGCTTTTGCCTATGGGACAAGGTTGCAAAGCCGTCAAGAGCAATACAGTATGTACTCTTTAAAATCTATCTGGGTTGGTTGTGTTCTCTGTGTACGCCTATTGTTGGGAGAACAGACAAGCCGACAGTTGGCGCTATCGGCTCTTTAGGCTGTCCCCTGTGTTTGTGATATTAAAATGCCCTCGAAAGCTTTTGTATCACCTGTGCTATACTCCGATATACGGAATGCCGTAAGACATAGCTTGTACCGTTTCTGCGGTACTTCTATGCCCTCTCGGCTACCTCCTCAACCGGAAGCCGTATATAGGAAATTTGGTGCCGATGGTGGGGGTCGAACCCACACGATGTTGCCATCACGGGATTTTGAGTCCCGCGCGTCTGCCAATTCCACCACATCGGCAAATTACCCAATTATAATACCATAAATATCTTCTAATGTCAAGACTAAAATCAAGAAATAAGTATTTTTTCTATTCCGCCGATATATTTTTTGAAAAGTCTTGCGATAAATCCTACAAGAATAGCGGCAACAATAGTTCCTTCGCGGACGCCGTCAAGGTGTTTGAACATTATAAATGATAAAATTGCCGCAATTATTGTCATAGACGAATCGAATGCGATTTTGGTTTTACCGAAATCGGTACTGAACACATCGGAAACCGCTCTGACGGTTGCCTCACCAGGCAACATTGCGACGTTTGCGGCCATTTCCATAAACACACCGAAACCGAGAATTAAACAGCCTACTATAAGTGATACAACTTTCATAGCATATGTTTCGGGCTGCATAAATCCGAGCAATGACATTGTTAAGTCAATGAAGAATGAAAACAATGCGATAATCGGCAGCTGCAACAAGTTTTGAAGTTGAAAATTACGTCTTAAAAGAATTACTTGAAGAATTACAAGAAAAATATTAAAAACCAATGTAAACATTCCGACTGTCGGCGTAAAACCAAGACTTAGAGTGTAGGGGATACTTGTAATCGGTGAAGTACCAAGTCCGGCTTTTGTGATAAAACTTACGCCGAGTCCGTTGACGAAAAGTCCAACAAGTAAAAATATGTATCGTTTAATTAATTCTGTTTTGTCTGTCACTGTAATTCCTCCGTATTTGTCATATTATTGCATATTTTAAAAAATGTGTTGATAAACTGCTCTTTTTCACTTTCTGAAATTCCGCCCAAAATCTCATTTTCGACTTTTTCAAAAGTATCATTCACTATTTCTTGAAGCCGTTTGCCCTCATCGGTCAAATACACATATAAAGAACGCTTGTTTCCGTCCTTTGTTTGACGTTTAATAAGCTTTTTTTCTTCCATGCGTGACAGTATGCCGGTAAGCGTTGCCGGCTCGATTTGACACCCTGTGGCGATTGATTTTTGTATGCAACCGTTATGCTTACCTAAATAGTCAAGCACTTTCGGCTGACCTGCTGTGAGTTTATAGGGGGATAGAGCGTCCAATACCTTTTTTTGAAACAATGATTGGTTTACCATTATCATATAATGAAAACTTTTATCCATAAAGCACCTCTATTATTAGTATGCTAATAGTTAGCTTGCTAACTATTATAACTCTGTATGCGAATTTTGTCAATAGGCAAAATAAAAACCTAAACTCAAAAGGGTTTAGGTTTTTATGAATTATGAAATTTGTTTTTGCAATGTTTTATATAAACTTGTTGTATATATACCTGCACCGCCACCTCTTGAATAGTTAAAGAACAATATTTTATTCAAAAGTTCGTAAAAATCTGCCCTTGATATAGGCGATTGTGCGTTTGCGGTATCTTCTGTATCGATAAAGTTTCTTTCGTAAGCGGTGCTGTAAATATCGCTTGGCTCGCTCAGTCTTATTTCTTTGATTTGAGAGCTGCAATCGTATGTACTGCCTGTCATTCGTATGGCATAAGTCAATGCTTGAAGATTGGTAAGATTATCTTCAAGCTTTAATTCTGCTATATCATCAAATGTCAGCAAGTTTCGGGAATGAAGATGAATAAGTAACTTTTTTGATGAATAATTAATATTGTTTAGGCTTTCAAATTTATCAGACGAATACCAACGATTAAAATACGACTCGCTCGGCATTGTATAAAATTTTTGTATTGTGTTGAGTGCCTCTTGAGTTGTGATGTATTCGCTTTTGTTTAAATCGTCATTTGAAATAATTCCGAATTTGATTAGCGGGGTCAAATAACCTTTTTCGTATTTGTCGATATGTACTTCCTTATTATCAGCGTCCCAAGTGATGTTTAATTCAAAGGCTGTTGTAACATCGGAAAGCGGAATATATGTGGTGTCGTTGATAAGCTTCGGTGCAGTTTCAAGAATTTTTGGTAAAGGAATCGGGTTGCCTTGATATATGGTACTACACTCCATTACTGAATTCCCTATGGTAAATGTTAGTGTGGTTTCATTTTTAGAGATTGTAACTTTTTGTGCGTCACCATCCCAATCTACATTGTAGTCAAGATATTCAGAAATAGCACGTACAGGTACAAGTGTGCGGTCGTTTTCGATAATTATAGGTGCGTCTGTAACCATTTCTGTATCGTTAACATACACTTTCACGTCATTGTCAGCCAAAGCGCATGGCACGATTTGAGCAGTAAGAGCGAGTGCGGAAAGTAGGCTTATAATTTTTTTCTTCATAACAACATCTCCTGTTCCGTAATTTACAATATTTATAGTCGAATTATATCATATCGAACAGATTTATGTCAATAATTAACTGTAAAATGAAACAAAAAAATACTGTCCTCTCATTTTGAGAGGACAGTATGATTAAATCGAATTAGTAAACTCTTACTGCACCTGCGTATTGAGAAATACGATATTCTGTGTTGATTGAAGAAATCTTAACAACGTCACCTGTTTGAGGAGCGTGAATCATATTTCCGTTACCTACATAGATACCAACGTGGTGAATGTTTCCGCCCTTACCGAAGAATACAAGGTCACCCGGTTGTAGGTTGTCACGACTTACATAAGTTCCGTTATTTCTTTGGTCTGCCGCTACACGGCTTACACTGATACCGTTCTTTGAACATACATACTGTACAAGACCGCTGCAGTCGAAACCTGATGGGGAAGTACCGCCCCAAACATACGGAACACCAAGATATTGCATTGCTGTGTTTACGATAGATTGTCCCTTTGATGAAGATGACGGAGCCGACTGTGTTTCTTCTGATTGTGAAGATGTTGACGGTGCAGATGTTGCAACGTTGGCTGCGGCTGCGTTTTGCTTGGCAATTCTTTCTGCTCTTTCAGCGGCTGCCTTTGCGTCTGCAATTTCCTGTTGCTTTTGTGCGATAGTGTCTTTTTCTATCCATTCGCCTGTGAATTGAAGGGAAGTATTGATAACGTAACCTTCTTTATAGTCATCACCGTAGCAAATCTTTATAAAATCATTTTCACCGTTTAGTACATATACATAAGTACCGTCTGAAAGTTCTTCTATAACATCTGCGTCAGTGTTTGCAGCACTTCTTACTCTTACAGATTCGCCTGAAAGTGTAACTTGAGCAATTCTGTAATTAGTATAACTCTTTTTAGCCTCGTCTGCAAGGTTTTTATCTTGAGTTATCGATTCGCTCGGAACATAACCTGTCTTACCGCCGTTATAAGCTATTTTGTACCAACCCTCTGAGTTTTCCATAACTTCAACTTCTGTACATACTTCGACTTGGTCGATAACGTTAGCCTCGTCTGACGGAGTTTCTCTTACGTCAAGTGAACCGTTTGAGATAAGCACATAGCCAAGAGGGTAAAAACTCTTTGCCGCAATTTCGCTTTCTTCTGCTGTATTTTCCGCAGAAGTTTCTGTAGGTTCTGTTGAAATCTCGGCAGTACCTTTAACTGCGTCTGTAATATCCTTTTGAGCGATTGTTATGTTCTGCTCTGCTGCTGCCGCATTTATTCTTTGTTCTCTTTCTGTTTTTGAATTGTTTAAGCCGGATGCTTGTGCTACTGCAAGTGAACTTATCATTGCTACTGCTATTACAGCAATAAGTGAATGCTTAAAGTTCTTCATAAAATAAAACCTCCTAATGATTTAAGTTTTCTTAACGATTACTTAAATTGCATTTGTATTTCTAATATATTTCTAAAACATTACAAACAGGATTATACACCACATTAAACCATTTGTCAACACTTTTTTAATCGTATCGTATTCTTTTTGTAACAATTCAGTAATAAAACAGTAGCTTTTGTAACATAAAACAAGGGGTAAAATGTTCAATGTGTCGCATAAACAGCGTGTTTTACACGTGAAATAATGTAAAAGTGTACAAAATTCAAATAATTCAAAAATTACAGAATTTCAGCCTAATATTACAGGCAGATTACGCGCAAAGTATGTTTCTTTGTAAAAAACGGTGCATTTATATTACAAACGCGTTACAAAGATTACAAAAGTTACATTGCCGTTGTAAAGAAAACTGCGATTTGATATAATTAAAGCATACAAGGAGTAAGAAATATGGTTGAATATATTAAAATCGCCGTATTCTTTTCGATTGGGGTGTATATTTACGAACGCATAGACATTGCGTTTGCATTAATTTTTCTTTTGTCCCTTATAATGGTATTGACAGTTGTGTCGGTTTTTAAACATAAATTCAATACAAAAATACTTGTTATGATGACGGCGCTTGTTATGGGCACAGTTCTTTGCAATGCCCAAGTAAGCGAAAATGCACATGATTTGTATAAGTATGAAGGGCGGTATGTGACTGCCGTCGGGCGCGTGTGCGAGATACCGCAGGACAGCGAAAAAGATGAAAATGTACGATATGTAATTGATGTGCGTAAAGTAAATAATGAAAAGGTAAGGGATAAAATCCTTCTTACTTCCGATAATAAGCTGGAATACGATGATACTGTAACTTTCAGCGGATTTATCAACGAACTTCCTGAAAAATTGAATAGAAATGGCTTTGATTATAAAAAATATTATAAAAAATTGGGGATTTTCTTTAAATCATACAGCAGTGAAGTTAAACTTTCGGACGAAGTGATAAAAGATTATTCACCATATGCGATTAACAATTCGTTTAAGAACTCAATTTCAAAATTAATTGACAAGCATTACAAGGGCGATTACAATGCGATAATGAAGGCTGTGTTGATAGGGGATAAAAAAGAATTTTCGGACAATTTTGATAAGATACTTACCAAAACGGGTACGAAAAGATATTTTTATTCTTCGTATCTTCATATAATGCTTTTAATGTCCTTAATAACGCTTGTTTTGGGCATATTTAAAAAGAGGACACGCGATATTTTGACGGTGTTTCTTCTTATTATATATGCTTTTGCCAATGCAAACAATACCGTTTCGATCAGATTGGCTGTGATGATAGCGATAATTATATTTACCGAAAGTAAATTCGGACGTAAATATTATCCGGATATAGTCGGTATAACGTTGCTTGCGGTCGGAGTGGCAAATCCGATAATGCTGTTTGACGCAGGTTTTGTGATGTCGGTGCTGTCGGAAATTATGATATATTACTTTTACGACTGTGTGCACGGTAAACTTAAATTTATACATATAAAATACATTCGCAGACTTTTTGCGATAGGCATAATTTGTACAATCGGACTTTTGCCTGTTTCAGCGTACTTTTTCGGTGCTGTTTCGATATATTCGGTTGTTTTGTCAATAATAATGTTGCCTTGCGTGACGGTGATTATGGTGCTTGCACCGATTCTGCTTGTAATGCTTGCGGTATTCGACACCGCACCGCTGTTTAAACAGGCGGTTGACTGCGTGCTGTTTATACTAAAACTTGTGCCGACAATTTCATATAAACTCGGTCTTGTATCGCATACAGTCGCAAAACCGAATTTGTTATTACTTATTATATACACTCTTGCCGTTGCCTCGGGAGTGAAATATATTAAGAAGAAAAACAGTCAAATGCGTATTGCGATTTTTGTTGCGGCGGCATTGATGACTTCGTATGTAATAGGCGAAGTGATTAGTACAAATAATGTGGAAATTACATTCGTCAATGTCGGTCAGGGTGACGGTGCGGTAATTCAAGCACCGTACCGATTTAATGTGCTTATAGACGGCGGCGGTGGTAATGCGTATTCTGACTATAACCCTGGTGAAAAGGTGTACCTTGATTATCTTGAAACAGAGGGGATAACAAAGGCAGACAGTGCGTTTGTTAGTCATTATCATCAAGACCATGTGCAGGGAATTATAGCGGCAATGGAGAATATAAAAGTAAGAAATTTATTTCTGCCCGATAATATGGAGGGCAGTGAATGGCGTGTGGCACTTGAAAATTCCGCAAGGGAAAACGGCACAACAGTGCATTACATTTCACAGGAAACACTTCTTACTTATAATAACGGAATGACAATAAGAATTATTCCTCCGTCAAATAAGACAGGGTTAAGTGATGATGAAAATGATACTTCATATGTGTATTATGTTGAGTATAACGGTTTTTCTGCAACATTTACGGGTGATATGTCATCATTTGCCGAAAAGAATTTGATTGATGACGGAAAAGCAGGCAAAACGAACTTGTTAAAGGTTGCACATCACGGCTCGAATACCGCAACGTGTGAAGAATGGGTTGAAAAATTAACTCCCGAATATGCGGTTATAAGCGTCGGTGAGAATAATCCGTATAATTTGCCGAATGATGATGTACTTGAAAGACTGGAAAATGCACAGGTTTTTCGTACTGATTATGACGGCGATATAAAATTTATAATACATAAAAACGGCAGTGCCGAAACTGATATATATAATAGGAGATAAGAATGGCGGAAAAGAAAAACGGAAATTTGTTAAAACTGAAAAAACAGCTTAAAGAGGGTATTTTAGCACCTTTGTATGTGTTTTACGGTGAGGAGGATTACCTGCGTGAAATGTACGTTAATAGGGTAAAAGACTGCGTTCCCGACGGCGGATTCCCCGACTTTAACCACATAAAAATTGAAGGCCGTGACGTTGCGTTTTCGGAATATGACGACGCGTGGGAAAGCTTTCCGATGATGACGGAGAAAAAGCTTATACACATTAAGGACAGCGGTATTTTTCAGTTGAAAAGCGGAAAAGATGAGGCATCGACAGAAGAAAAAAAGGAATTTTGGACCGAAAAGTTTAAAAGAATATCTGACGATACGGTCGTGATTTTCGACGAAACATCGGTTGATAAAAGAAGTGCTTTGTATAAGGCGGCGGCAAAGGTCGGAACAGTGGTTGAATTTACTTATTTGAGTGAGGCTGACCTTGTGACGTGGGTTGTCAAGCAATTTCTGAACGCAAAAAAGAAGATTTCAAAAGAAAATGCGTATTACCTTATAACCATATGTGACAGTGGTTTGGCGAGCATTAATAATGAAATTAAAAAGCTGATTGATTTTTGTGATGAAGAAATATATAAAACCGATATTGACAGAGTTGTTGCAAAGTCAATGGAAGTTATCGTTTTTGAACTTACGGACGCGATTATGCTCGGCAATACACAAAAGGCAATGGAAACGCTTGCCGATTTAAAAACAGTCAAAGAAAATGTGTTTACGCTTATATATTTAATGCTTTCGACATTTGAAAAAATGCTCCGTGTAAAATTAATGAACGGTGCGCCGCAAGCTGAGATTGCATCGGAAATAGGCGTTTCGTTGTTTGTTGCAAGAAAATATATAAACAGCGCAAAAGGCTTTTCGGAGGATTCGCTTGTTTGGATGCTAAGGCGAGTTGCGGAGATTGACTTGGCGATAAAAGAAGGACGTGTTGAGGAGTGGAATGCATTGGAACAATATGTTGCGGAATGTATTTACAGAAGTCACAAATAAAATTTATATAAAAAGAGGGAGAAATTATGAAAAAACAACTTATTGCAGTGGTGTCTGCGTTGGCAATGACGTTTACGTCATTACCGTGTGTGAGTATTGCGGCGGAAAATGTGCCGAAACCTGTTTTACAGTACACGTTTGACGGAAACAAACAGCTTGCCGACCAAAACGGCAAGAATGAATTGAAACTGTCGGGCGGTGCAAGTGTAACTGATGATGGTAACAAGGGTAAAGGTCTTTTGCTTGACGGTACGGACGGCTATGCCGAATTACCGGATAATATTCTGTCAAGCGATATGACGATTACAACGTGGGTGAAGATTAATAAATTCACAACATGGGGCAGAGTTTTCGATTTCGGTACGGACTCAAACCAAAACTTTTTCTTTGCACCGTACAGCGGCGGTGCTTCAAGATTGGAGATAAAAAACGGTGCAACCGTTGATACAATGGATTGCACGCAGGAAACCGCAAAAGATTGGGTAAACTATGCGATAACAATTAAAGGCGATACCGTTTCATATTACAGAAACGGCAGACTTATAAAGAGTAAGTCGGGTATAAAGGATATATCCGAACTTACAAACACTGCTAATTATATAGGTAAGTCGCACTATGACGGTGACGCATATTTATCGGCGGTAGTGGACGATTTCAGAGTTTATAACACCGCACTTTCACAGGACGAAATATTAAAAGTTATGGCTGACGGTGAAATAAATGCCGATGTTATGCTTGATTCATATGCGATAAACGATGAACAGATTGTGACAGGCGACAGTATAGCTTTACCGCAAGCGGACGGTATTGTGTGGAATGAAACAGATAATCTCGGACTTATAAACACCGAAACAGGTGCGGTTAAGCATAATAAAACCGCCGAAACAGTAACACTTGTGCAGTCATATGGGGGTGTAGACAGAGAGTATACATTGTATGTGACGGGCAGTGAGGAAGAACCTTATTCGATTAATATTGACGCTTCGGACAGAAGTAAGGATGTTTCGGACGATATGTGGGGATTGTTCTTCGAGGATATTAACTCTGCCGCAGACGGCGGACTTTATGCGGAAATGGTTCAAAACCGTTCTTTTGAAAAGAGTGATGAAAAAGAAGGACATTTATATAATTGGGGACTGTATTCAATATATAAAGAGCCTAACAGAGCGGACGGCAAATATTATACCGCCGAAAATATACAGGTTAAAACAGATAAACCGATGAACGAAAATAATCCTACATATATTACAATTCCGAAAGGTGAAATGATTTGTAATGACGGTTTTTATGACGGAACCGAATGGGATTGCGATAAAGGTACATCTTTCAGCGGAATGAAATTTAAAAATGGCGAAAAATATGATTTTTCGGTATATGCACGCGGCGAGGGTGAACTGACGGTGTCGTTGGGAATTGTAATAGATGAACATAAGGCTAGTTTTGAGGTTGAACCTTTTAATGAGGCTGCTGCCGTTATAAAATGTAATTCAAAAGACGATTGGAAAAAGTATTCTGTTACATTCACTGCAGACGAAGAACTTGAAAGTGACGGCAGCGGACTTATTGTTACAAATACAGGCGACAGTGACCTTGATGTAGATATGGTATCGCTTATGCCGGAGGATACATACAAAGGACACGGCTTGCGTAAGGATTTGATGGAACAGCTTGAGGCAATGCATCCTAAATTCTTGCGTTTTCCGGGAGGTTGTGCCGTTGAGGGACAGACAATGGATACGGCTTGGAACTGGAAAGATACAATCGGTGATGTGTCGGAGCGTAAGGAAATGATAAACATATGGAATCCGTCTGCAACGGAGCCGTATATGATGACTTACGGACTTGGTTTTTATGAGTATTTCCAAATGTGCGAGGACTTGGGAATGGAGCCTGTTCCGATTTTGAATTGCGGTATTGCATGTCAAGTCCGCAGCGGAAGTGCAACGGACGAAGAACACCTTGTTCCTATGGACAAATTACAGCCGTATATTGACGATGCGCTTGACCTTATCGAATTTGCAAACGGTACTGATGAAAGTAATGAATGGGTGCAAAAGCGTATTCAAATGGGACATAAAGAGCCGTTTAATATGAAGTACATAGGTATCGGAAATGAGCAGTACGGCGATATTTACTTTGAAAGATATGAAGAATTTGCAAAGCAAATACACGAAAAATATCCCGATATTAACCTTGTAACAACGTCAGGCACTGCGTCAAGCGGAAGTTCAAATGACCTTGCATGGAATTGGGCGAATGAACATGAGGAACTTGCCGACCGTATGGACGAGCATTATTATGAAACAGCCGATTGGTTCAGACAGCACGCTTACAGATATGATAATTACAGACGTGATACAAATACAAAGGTATTTTTGGGTGAATATGCGTCAAAGGGTAATGCTTGGTATAACGCACTGTCAGAGGCGGCGTTTATGACAGGTCTTGAAAGAAATGCGGACGTTGTGCGTATGGCGAGCTACGCGCCTATGTTTGCGAAGTTCGGCAATACACAGTGGTCGGCGGCGGATATGATTTGGTTTAATAATTCGGATTACGTTCTTACACCGAATTATTACGTTCAGTCACTGTTTTCAAATAATCAAGGAGATTATTATTTGCCGACAGAGGTTAAACTGAACGGTATCGAAAAAGACGACGCACTTAAAGGCGGTGTTGCAGTTGGAAGTTGGGGAACACATAATGAATTTAAAGATATAGAGGTAAAAACGGAAAATTCAACTGTAACTGCTGATAAGTCTGAATGGGAAACAACAAACGGTGACTGGTCTATAGACGATAACGGTGTGATTTCTCAAATGTCGGATAATACGGGTGCGGTATGCTATTATGCAAGCCCTGATATGCGTAACTATACTTTGACTCTGAAAGCACGCAAATTGAGCGGCGGCGAGGGTTTCCAAATAGGAGTTGCGGCAGATGATGCATTGAATTATTACAGAGTTAATATAGGCGGTTGGGGCAATACAACCGCAAAGGTACAGCACATTGTAAACGGTGTAAGTTCTTCTTCCGGTAACGTTGCGGAACAGTCATATGTCGGTAACGTGCATATAAATGATAATGAATGGTATGACGTTACGGTTGAAGTGACTGATGATGAAATCAAAGCATATTTGAATGATGAATTTATATGCTCATATAAAAAGCCTAAGGAATACGGCCCTGTGTATTCGTCAAGCGTGTATGATGAGGAAACAGGTGACGTTATCGTTAAGGTTGTCAATACAATGGACAGTGACGTAAATATCGGAATGAATGTATCGGGCGAAACGATAACGTCAAATATCGCAAAGACAACTGTTATGTCTGGCGATACAAATTTGGAAAACAGTCTTGATAATAAAAATGCAATCGTACCGAAAGAAATCGAATTAACAAATGCAAGTAATAACTTTACATATAATGCGCCTGCCGATTCATTCAGTATTATAAGACTTAAAACAGGAAACGGTGGAAGTAAAGCGTATATTTCGGGATATGAGGACGGCACGTTCAGACCGGATAATACAATAACCCGTGCTGAGTCGGCGGCAATTATAGCAAGATGTTCGGCTGATTTTGACGAAAATAAGATGTATGCAAGTGATTTTACTGATGTGTTGGGTGATGAATGGTATGCAAATTATGTCGGATATGCCGCTGAAAAGGGATATATTTCGGGATATGAGGACGGTACGTTTAAGGCTGACAGAAATATAACACGCGGAGAATTGGCGGTTATTTTGAGTAAATACGGCTCGTTTGACGGAAACGGAATTTGTACAGAATTTTCAGATGTGACAAACGATTATTTTGCAACAGGATATATAAAAGCATTGTATGATGAAAATATTGTAAGCGGATATGAGGACGGCACGTTTAAGCCTGATAATTCAGTAACGCGTGCGGAAACGGTTACAATGATGAATAAAGTGCTTGCTAATCCGATAGCGGAAAATGCAGAAAATCCGTTCGGTGATGTTTCACCAAATCATTGGGCATATAATCAAATTATGACCGCAGTACAGGGAAAGTAGCGGACTGTCTCATATGGTATAACGTGGGATAACAATAAAATGCCACCCCTCAGTCAACTGTGTTGACAGCTCCCCTCAATGGGAGCCAAAAGCCTCTCCTTGAGGAGAGGTGTCACGAAGTGACGGAGAGGTGGCAGAGGCGATATAACATAAGTAGGGGATGGCACGTCGACGTCCCTTGTAAGATAACCGTAGTGGCGGTCATTGGCCGCCCGTTGAAGAAAACACAAAAAGGGCGACCGATGATCGCCACTACGAAAGCCACTCTTTAAAGGAGAAAAAATAAAAGGAGAAACACAATGAAAAGAGAAGATATAAACATACGTGATCCATTCATATTGCCGTATGAGGGCAAATATTACCTATACGGCTCACGCGGAAGTGAAGTGTGGGAGGACAATGCGACAGGTCTTGACGTATACGTCAGTGAAGACCTTGAAAATTGGTCTGAACCAAAAGAGATATTTACGCGAACTGCAGATTTTTGGGCGGACAGACATTATTGGGCGCCTGAAGTTTATGCGTACAACGGCGCATTCTATATGTTTGCGTCATTCAAATCGGCGGACAGATGCCGCGGAACTATGGTATTAAAGGCAGACAAGCCGGACGGCAAATTTACGGTACACAGTGAGGGTACAATTACACCGCCGGATTGGGAATCGCTTGACGGCACGTTATACATAAGCAAAAGCGGTAAGCCGTATATGATTTTTTGCCATGAATGGGTACAGGTAAATGACGGTGAAATGTGTGCGATTGAAATGAGTGCAGATTTAAAAAGAGCAGTCGGTGAACCGATTTTGTTGTTTAAAGCGAGTGAGGCGAGCTGGATTGCCGAGGCACAGAAAAACAAAGGTATATACGTTACGGACGGTCCGTTTCCGTACAGATGTGCTGACGGTACATTACTTTTGCTATGGTCAAGTATGGGCGAAGAAGGATATACAGAGGCTATTGCAGTGTCGGATAACGGCGACATAGACGGTAATTGGGTACAACGTGACGAACTGCTGTTTAAAAAAGACGGCGGACACGGTATGATTTTCAAAACGTTTGATGACAAATTACTGTTATTGTTACATTCGCCGAACAAGCATCCGCTTGAACGTCCTGCGTATTTTGAACTTGAGGATAAAAACGGAATGTTGTATGTGAAATAGGGGAAAAGTGATGAAAAAAACAATATCTATAATTATAAGTATTGCAATGTGTGCAATGCTTGCGTCCTGCGGCGGTGTGAAGAACGAAGTATCTGATACAGAACAGCCGACGCTCATAGATACAATGAGCCTTGAAGAAAAAGTCGGACAAATTCTGTTTGTGCGTTGCGTTGATGACGAACAAACAGATGATTTAATGAGTATAAAACCGGGCGGAATATTGATGTTCGGACGTGACTTTGAGGGACTTACAAAAGACGAAGTAAAAGAAAAAATACAGAGTTATCAAGATAAAAGCGACATACCGCTTATAATCGGTGCGGACGAGGAGGGAGGAACGGTTGTAAGAGTAAGTTCAAACCCTAATCTTGCACCCGAAAAATTCAAGTCGCCGCAAGAGATTTACAATGAGGGCGGAATGGACGCAGTAGTTGAAAATGCAACGGAAAAATCGGAACTCCTTTTGAGCTTGGGAGTTAATATGAACCTTGCGCCTGTTGCGGACGTTTCGACAAATCCGTCTGATTATATGTATGACAGAAGTCTTGGACAAAATGCGGAAGTTACGGCTGATTTCGTTTCAAAGACGGTAACGGCAATGAATAACGCAGGAATTATGAGCGTATTAAAGCATTTTCCGGGATATGGCGGTGTAGGCGGTGACAGTCATCAAGGCACTGTTTATGACGACAAAACTGCCGAGAGCATACGCGAAAACGATTTGCTTCCGTTTAAAGCCGGAATTGAGGCGGGTGCAAGCTGTGTGCTTGTGGCACATAATACGGTCAATGCACTTGACAGTGAAAACCCCGCGTCACTTTCACCGACAATTCACAATATGCTTAGAGATGAGTGCGGTTTTGACGGTGTTATAATGACAGACGACATTGCTATGGGCGCAGTCGCAGATATGGAGAATGTGTACGTTAAAGCGGTAAATGCGGGTAATGACTTACTTATAACGACCGATTATCAAACAGGTTATAATCAGATTTTAAACGCGGTTAAATGCGGTGAAATCAGCGAAGAGACACTAAACAGTGCAGTAGAGCGAGTGCTTAAGATGAAAGGGCAAATATAAAATAAAGGCTGTCGCAATCGACAGCCTTTTATAATGTCTGTAATTTATCAGCCTTTGATTAGGTTTTCGTAATCGTCCTCAGGCATTGGCTTTGCACAATAGAACCCTTGAATTTTATCGCAATGCATTTCTTTCAACAAATCGTATTGATTTTTTGTTTCAACACCCTCTGCCGTAACCGACATTTGAAGTGTATGTGCAAGCGATATTGCACTCGATACAATAGCTTTTGACTTGTCGTCTGTTTCGAGTTTATCGACAAAACGTTTGTCAAGTTTAACTATGTCGCAAGGCAGAAGATTAAGCATATTAAGTGAAGAATATCCGCTGCCGAAGTCATCAAGCAAAACTTTAATTCCATGCTTTTTACATTGCTTTGTAAGCGAAATAAGTAAGCTTTCGTTTTCTGCAAGAATACTTTCGGTAAATTCAATTTCAATCAGATTTAGCGGTATTCCGTACTTTTCAACCGTCTTGATATGATCCTCAACAAAGTTTTCGTCCAATAACTGCAAGAGCGATACGTTTACCGATATTGGCGAAACGTCATAGCCCAGATCAAGCCATTTTCTGATTTTGGCACAAGTTTCTTCAAGTACATATTTGTCAAGCTTAATAATATCGCCGTTCTTTTCAAACAGCGGTATAAACATACCCGGTGAAATTATTGTTCCGTCAGGTTTTTGCCAACGTACAAGAGCTTCTGCACCGTCAAATTTGTTTGCGTTAATATTGAATTTAGGTTGGAAATAAACCTTAAATTCTTTGTTTTTAATAGCATCATCAAATCCGTTTTCAATCGTTTTCTGCATCATAATATCATCACGTTGCTTTGAAGAATATATTGCATATTGCGATTGTGAGGACTGCCCTTTCAAATGCTTTTGTGTTGTTCTTGCACGATTAAGCATTGAATTTATATTCATATCTCTGTCGTCCACAAGATAAATTCCGACAGATACCGTCATATTATATATACCGCCTGCCGGACTGTATAATTTAAGCGAGTTAAAGAAATCTGCGCAAGCGTTATCTAACGACTTCGTATTTTCGTATGTGATTAATGCGACAAAGTGGTCGTCAAAAATTCTTGAACACAATTCTTTTTCCTCAAGTCGCTTATAAATGGCAGACCACAAAAATTTTAAAGCTCTGTCGCCTTCGTCATCACCGAAAAAGTCATTGATATATTGGAAATTGTTTATATCAAGGTTAATTAAAGCATAATTTTCATCGGGATTGTCTTTCAGTGTTTTCTCAGCCTCAAAAACAAATTTTGTATATGACATACCGCCTGTAAGACTGTCAACGTAAGCCATTTCCTCAAGCTGTTTTTGACCGGTGGCTTTTGCTTTTATTGCCGTATGCAATAGGTAGAAAAATACGATTAAGCAAAATACGATGAACAGGTAACAGCATATAAGAATTTGAGTTGTGTACTTTGTCACAACGGTTTTCGGCACAACGGTAAGTATGTACCAGTCGTTTATGTTAAGCGGTGTATAATAAATGTATTTTTCAATGCCGTTGAGCATTATTATTCCGTTTGATTTACCTTCTTTTAAATCGGCTTGCATTTGCTGTATGGCACTGTCATTTTTGCTTGACGCTTGACTCATTTCGTCAAACAGATTGTCGAATGTCAATCCGAATGAACCGTTATGAGATGAACCGACAATTCTTTTTCCGTCACTGTCAATGACGTAAGAATATCCTTCGTTTTCAAATGTAGGAGTTGAAATCGAATCTGCATATCGGGAAGTCAGATATGTAGAGAAAATTACGAATTTATTTTCGCCGTCTATTCTTATGGGTGTAGTGCATACAAGAAATGTAAAATTATTATATGAATCGCAAAAGAATTTAGTTTCTTTGCTGCTCAAAGCCTCTTTTGTATTAGGAGATTGCGATAAGTCGATTTCGACTCCGTTTATGTCGGTAAGCTTGCCGTCAGGCGTTACAATTCCTAAAAGATGCTGTTGATCATCAATTCGGCTATGCTTTAAAAATGTAAGAATATCGTCAAAAGAGGTATAACCCAATTTTTCTATATAAGATGCCGCATTTTCTATGATTTTTGCATCTCTTTCGATTTCAAGACTGAAAATAGTCTGATTTTGATGTGAAATTTCAGAAAGAGTAGAAATCGTTCGTTGATTTGCCGCATAGGTAATATAACCGGCATAGCTGATTATAACAATAGCAATAGTGACAAGCGAGACAATTAGAAGTCCCAAACTTTTTGATATTGTTTTTTTATACATATATTCTGTGCCTCCCCAAAAAGAAAATATGAATAATTATAAGTATAATTATATTATCATAATAGGCAGAAAAATGCAATAATTTCAAATAAACAAACGCATATAAATATGTTTTTTGGGATTTTACACTAATATATATCCGATAATGAGTCGATATTTGTGCTGTCACACATAATCGGGTCACCGAGTATTATTTCGCTTGCATTGTCCTTGTCGGCGGTGATTGTCTTTTCGCCGAGTGAACCGGCGGTAAATGTTTCGCCTATGCTGCCTGTTATTTCATTTTCGTCAAGGGCTTTGAGCGTGTAGGCGGTAAGGTAGCCGAGGTTGGCTGTGTTCCATATGTACAATCTGTCGCACGTTCCGTCTTTTATGTATTCGGATAATTCACTGGGAAAACCGAGTCCTATAAGATTTACATCTTTGCCCGATTCTTTAAGCGCTTTGGCGGCGGAGCTCAAGCCTATTGTCGTAGGAACGATAATAGTTTTAATAGCGTCGTTTTGCAAAAGATATTGTGTTTCCGTGTAAGATTTGGTTGCGTCATCATCGCCGTAAGCTATTTCGATAAGAGGCATATTGCTGTATTTTTCGGGATTTTCGTCCATTTCAAGCTTTAGATAGCGTATCCATTGATTTTGATTCGGTGCACTGCCTGTAGAAGTTAAAATCGCAAAACCGCCTTCACCGTTTGAAACGTCATACGCACTCTTCATAAAATTTCGTCCGAGCACTTCAGGATCGGCTTGTTGAATATGTGTTTTTCGTGAAATTGAATTTACGGGTGAGTCAACCGATATTACTTCAATGCCTGAATTCAGAGCCTCGGTAAGTGCAGGCTCAAGTGCGTCGGCATCGTTGGCGGAAATGGCAATTCCGTCCACGTTATTGTCCATAAGTTCGTTTATAATTTCAATTTGTTTGTCGGCAGTTGCGGAAGTAGGCGCTTTGTATATCGCTTCAATACCTATTTCGTTGCAGGCACTTTCAAAACCCTCAAAAACTTTTTGGCTATACGGATTTTGTATATCTTTTCCGACAAAAGCATAGACGGTTTCATTTGCTGATTTCTCCGAAGGAGAAGGAGTCGATTCGCTCTGCGGAACAGAACACGCAGTAAGCAATGAAATGCTTATCGCCAATATAGAGGGAATTGAAATTAACTTTTTTATATATTTCTTCATAAGTGTTTCCTCCTCTAAGTTATACATTTTATATTAGTAATATTATACACCATAAAAACATAAAAATAAATATAAATATCAGTCAAAAATAACCAAAAAAAATCTTTTTTAAAAAAATAAATTCAAACTTTCGGTTGAAATTTATCTTTTTTTCTTTCATTTTAAAAAGCTTATTTGCTATGTAATCAGCTATTTTTCTGCATTTCTTGTACTTTCTTATGCTAACATATTTCACAATTAATTGCAATAGCTTTCTTTATTTTTCATCTTTGTAAACAATTTTTTACTTCCTTTTTGCTCCATTTTGCGGGGTTTTTTGTTAAATTTTTATCATTTTATCATTTTGTTTAATAAAACACATGATTACCTATAACTGTTCCTTCTATAATGCCGTTATTCACACGAAAATACAGACAATTTGTTGTGCTCATTCCACCCAGAACCGCCTGTGCCGCACTCATACAATCGGAATCGACTCCCTGCTCCAGACGGTATGCAAGACGACCGCTGGCAACCGGAGAGAACTGCCCTCCCTGATAAATCACACCGGAAACCGTATTCGGAAAATAGGAGCTTCTGACACGGTTCATGATCACGCTGCCCACCGCAAGTTTTCCATCATATGGCTCGCCCCATGCCTCACACTGGATGATGGCAGCTAACAGATACGCATCGCTCTGTGCCGGTGCGTATGTCACATTCGACCTGTTTTCCTGTTCCTGCTTTTTGATGGCTGCAAGGCGCGCAGCATCCTCTTTTGCCTTCTGTATCTCAAGCTGCTTTTCGTATTCGATCATTTTCTCGATCTTTGCATCGATCGATTCCACATCGGACTGTGCATCTTCAATTTTCTCGCTGGATTCCTGTATCTTCTTCTGCGTATCCTCGATCAGGCTGTTGACTTTTTCCTGCTCTTTCTGTTTTTCCTGCTGTAATACAGTCAGTTCTTCCTTCTGCTCCTCGAGTTCCTTTTTCTGTTTTTTGATCTGCTCCGTGAGCTCCTGATATGCCGTAAGCATATTTCTGTCATACTGATTGATTGCACTTGTATATTCCGCCTGATTTAAAAATTCTGCGATGGAGGACACATGAATAAGCATGTCCCATACAGACTGATTGCCATTTTCATAAATATACTGAATGCGCACTTTCATATCTTCATACTGTTCTGCAGATCGTTCCTCGGAACGTTTCAGATCTTCCGCCGCCGTATTGATCTCGTCCTCTTTCTGCGCTGCCTGCTGCTCTAACTGGTTCATATCGGAAGTGATCGTATTTAACTGTCCGTTCAGTCCGCTAAGGTCGCTCTCCAATCCCTGTTTTTCATTGGTCAGGCTGTCCACCTGATCTTTCGCATCTTCTTTCTGTTTCTTAAGGTCTGTGATCTGGTCTTTTGCCTTATCAATATCTTTCTGTGTCGTTCCTGCATGGACAGTTGCCGTAACAAGTATGCAGCCGGTCAGTATTCCTCCCAGGATTCTTCTCAAAAAATTGTGTCTCATGCTGTTCCTTTCGGCTGAACAGTAAGCTTTCTGCTGCTGTTGTATTTTTCGTTCATTGTATTTCTTCTATTAATATGGTATTATAGCATGTAAAGCACAATATGAATATTAATTTTTTCACATACCATTATTGGGGGAATATTCAGGCATCTGATGTCTGGATATGGTATAAAAAGAGCCTGATAATCATCACAGGGGGAGGATTTACCTATGCAATTTGTAAAAACAGCAGATTTAAAACCCGGCATGAGACTTGCAAAACCAATCTACAATAAGATGGGTGTTCTTCTTTATGAAAGAGACACACTTTTAACCATGCAGGGTATTAACAGTATCGAAAACTTTGGTCTGATCGGTATTTTTATTCTTGAGCCGGCAGAGCCGGTACCGCCTCTTTCCAGAGAGGATCTTGAATTCGAACAGTTCCAGACTATATATGTTTTTAAATTAAAAGAAAATATGGATCGTCTGCAGGCCAATCAGGCACCTGTTTCGCTGAGCGATCTCGTCAGAGACATCCAGACACATTACGGCAGTCTTGATCACAAATTAAATTTTGCACAAAACCTGCGAAGTTCTGCAGATTTTGTTTACAAACATTCCATCAGTGTCGGCATTCTCTGTGCGATGATCACAAATCAGATGCATCTGCCTGCTGCAGAACAGACAGCCCTTATCACAGCTGCGCTTCTCTACGATTTTGGTTATCTGTATGTACCACAGACAGTGTTAGACAAAGGGGATGACCTTACAACAGCAGATAAGGATTTTATCCAGCTCAACTTAGAGCGCGGTTATGAAACACTCCGCCCGGACCGTGGTGATTATAAATTCCCGGTACATACGCTTGATATTATCCAGCAGATCATTTTTAAAAACAGCCGTACTTTAAAAGTCAAAGAACCGGCAGACAATATCCGTCTTCTCGTCGATATTTTAGCAGTAGCGGACGAATTTGACCATCTGACCGCAATGAACATTAACAAACCGCCAATTTCAGAAATTGCTGCCATGGGACGTCTGAAAAAGGATAAAGCCACCTACAATCCGCTCGTACTTTCCGCTTTAGCAGTATCCATATTCTTCCGACCGGTGCATGTGTAGATCTTTCCGATGGCGAAAAAGCCCTTGTGCTTGCAGAGAATCCGGCTGATTTTCTTCATCCGATGGTACTGAAGTTTTCCACAAACATGATATACGATTTAAGTGACCCGGTGATCAACAAATCTTTAAAGATCACAGATATCATGAAAACCATGGACAACCGTATCGCATTGGATAAAGATTCTGTAAAGCATTTTGTTTCCGATGCCTACATCAAAGAAACGGCAGACCGTTTCCGCAAGGTCAAGCTTCAGATTGCACAGCACAATCAAAGTAAACTGGAACAAAAAGCGGCAAGCGCCTTAATGAGTAGTGCATCTGTGATCCCGCAGGATGCTTTGGGCACAGAAAAACCACTGGCCCAAAAGAAACCGCGCAAAAAAATGAAACTCCGTTAATCCGCGCGACTTTTTTCTATATGTTGTCGCCAATATCCATATCCCGCAAAAGCAAAAACAGCACGCCTCCTTTTGGATTTGTGCTGTTTTTTCTATATTATAAGATTCAAAAAACTACAGGTTCAAAGAATTATAAATTCAAAGAACTACAAGTTCAAAGAATTATAAGTTCTTTACGGTCGCAATATCCACCGGTGTCAGATCATCGGTCGCAGTCTCTAAGCTGCGTGCCAACGCATTTGCCGTATCCATTGCTGTGATACAGTAAACACCCGTCTCGATTGCATTTCTCCGGATCAGGAATCCGTCTCTGGTCTTATCACCATTTCCCTGTGTCGGTGTGTCGATGACAAGGTCGATCTTATGTCCTAAGATTAAATCCATAACGTTCGGTGACTCCTGGGAGATCTTGTTGACACGAAGTGCATTGACGCCGTGCTCCTGTAAATATTTTGCGGTACTTCTGGTTGCGTAAATCTTGTAGCCAAGTGCCTCAAAACGTTTTGCAACGCCGACTGCTTCCGGCTTATCTGCATCTTTGACGGTCATGATCATCTGTTTGTATTTCGGTAAAGTCACGCCTGCGCCGAGGAATGCTTTGTAGAGAGCCTCGTTGAAGGTCTTTGCAATACCAAGGCACTCACCGGTTGATTTCATCTCCGGTCCTAAGGAGATCTCAGCGCCACGCAGTTTCTCGAAGGAGAATACCGGCATCTTGATTGCAATGTAATCTGCGGTCGGTGCAAGTCCCGGCTCATAGCCAAGTCCGCGGATAGTATCACCGATAATTACTTTCGTTGCAAGGTCAACGATCGGAATACCGGTTACTTTGCTGATGTATGGCACGGTTCTCGAAGAACGCGGGTTTACCTCAATGACATATACCTGCTCGTCCATAGCGATGAACTGGATATTGATCAGTCCGATGACATGCAGTGCCTGCGCCAGACGTTTCGTATACTCAACGATTGTCTCTTTTACATGGTCACTGATCGTCGGTGCCGGGTATACGGAAATACTGTCTCCGGAGTGTACACCGGTACGTTCGATATGCTCCATGATACCAGGAATTAAGATATCGGTTCCGTCACATACAGCATCGACCTCGATTTCTTTTCCCTGTAAATATTTATCTACGAGAATCGGGTGATCCTGTGCGATACGATTGATGATGCCGATAAATTCCTCGATCTCATCATCGTTGAATGCGATCTTCATACCCTGTCCACCGAGTACATAGGAAGGTCTTACCAGTACCGGATAGCCGAGACGGTTTGCAACTTCTTTTGCCTCCTCTGCGGTAAATACAGTTCCACCTGCAGCTCTCGGAATCTGTGTTTTTTCCAGAATCTCATCGAAAAGCTCACGGTCCTCTGCCGCATCGACATCCTCTGCTTTTGTTCCAAGGATCTTAACACCCATCTTCATCAGGCTCTCGGTTAACTTGATCGCGGTCTGTCCACCAAACTGTACGACAGCACCATCCGGTTTTTCCAGTTTTACGATGCTCTCTACATCTTCCGGTGTTAAAGGTTCAAAATAAAGTTTGTCTGCGATATCAAAGTCAGTGGAAACGGTCTCCGGGTTGTTGTTGATGATGACGGTCTCCCATCCCTCTTTTGCAAATGCCCAGGTACAGTGTACGGAGCAGTAATCAAACTCGATACCCTGTCCGATACGGATCGGACCAGAACCAAGTACCAGTACCTTTTTCTTTGGATTGGTTTCGATGGCTTCGTTCTCGCTTCCGAATACGGAATAGTAGTACGGTGTGGATGCCTCAAACTCTGCGGCACAGGTATCTACCATCTTGAATGCTGCCACGATACCATTTTCATAACGCATATCATGGATCTCTTTTTCGGTCTTTCCGGTCAATTTTGCAATAACGCTGTCCGGGAACTCGATGCGTTTTGCTTCTTTTAATAATTCTACAGTCAAAGGCTCATTCTTTAACTGGTTTTCCATCTCAACCAGGATGGCAAGTTTGTCGATAAACCAGCGGTCGATCTTCGTGATCTCATGGATCTTGTCATAGCTTACGCCTCTGCGCAGTGCCTCTGCGATCACCCAGATACGGCGGTCATCCACTACATGCAGCTGCTCATCTAACTCTTTATCGGAAAGTCCGGTAAAGTCGTAAGACATTAAACTGTCCACATGCTGCTCTAAGGAACGGATTGCTTTCATCAATGCACCCTCAAAGTTATTGCAGATACTCATAACCTCTCCGGTTGCCTTCATCTGTGTGGTCAGGGTTCTCTTTGCCGTGATGAATTTATCAAATGGAAGTCTCGGAATCTTTACAACACAATAGTCAAGCATCGGCTCGAAACTTGCGTAAGTTTTTCCGGTAATTGCATTTTTAATTTCGTCTAAAGTATAGCCCAATGCGATCTTTGCGGCAACTTTTGCAATCGGATATCCGGTTGCCTTGGATGCAAGTGCAGAAGAACGGGATACACGCGGGTTAACCTCGATGACACAGTACTCGAAGCTGTCCGGATTTAATGCGTACTGTACGTTACATCCTCCAGTGATATTTAACTCAGAAATAATATTTAATGCAGATGTACGGAGCATCTGATACTCTTTATCGCCAAGCGTCTGGGAAGGTGCGACAACGATAGAGTCACCGGTATGCACGCCGACCGGATCGATATTTTCCATATTACATACGGTGATACAGTTGCCGTTGGCATCACGCATTACCTCGTATTCGATCTCTTTCCATCCTGCGATACAGCGCTCTACCAATACCTCGCCGACACGGGAAAGACGCAGACCATTTGTTAAGATCTCTACCAGCTCATTCTCGTCATGCGCAATACCACCGCCGCTTCCGCCAAGGGTATATGCCGGACGGAGTACAACCGGATAACCAATCGTATTGGTAAACCTGATACCATCCTCTACGTTGTGTACAACCTGGGATGCTGCACAAGGCTCACCGATCTTTTCCATGGTATCTTTGAATGCCTGACGGTCCTCTGCCTTAAAAATCGTTTCTGCTGTTGTACCGATCAGTCTGACATTATATTTTTCAAGGATGCCTTTTTCCTCTAATTCCATACCGAGATTTAATCCAGCCTGTCCACCTAATGTCGGCAGTACGCTGTCTGGTTTTTCTTTTGCAATGATCTTCTCTAAAACAGATACCGTAAGCGGCTCAATATAAACCTGATCTGCGATATCTTTATCTGTCATGATCGTCGCCGGGTTTGAGTTTACCAGCACAACCTCAACACCCTCTTCTTTCAATGAGCGGCATGCCTGTGTACCTGCATAGTCAAACTCTGCAGCCTGTCCAATTACGATCGGGCCGGAACCAATTACTAAAACTTTTTTTATGTCATGATTTCTTGGCATTAATTCTTCCTCCTAAAATTTGTTAGACAATAACGTAAGATTTTTTTACATCATTGATATAAAACGATCAAACAGGTATGCAGAATCCTGCGGTCCCGGACATGCTTCCGGATGGAACTGTACGGTAAAAATGTTTTTGCCTACATAGGAAAGTCCCTCATTCGTTCCATCGTTTACATTCACAAATGCCGGTTTCGCGATCTTTGGATCAAGTGTATCCGTATCTACCACATAACCGTGATTCTGGGAGGAAATATATACTCTGCCTGTTTCTAAATCTTTTACCGGATGGTTGCCGCCACGGTGTCCGTATTTCATCTTATGTGTATCAGCTCCGGTTGCAAGTGCCATAAGCTGATGTCCTAAACAGATTGCAAAGATCGGAGTATCGGAATCATATAATTTTTTAATCTCAGCAATGATCTCTTTGCACTCCTTTGGATCTCCAGGTCCGTTGCTAAGCATGATTCCATCCGGATTCGATGCAAGAATCTCTTCTGCTGTGGTATGCGCCGGATAGATCGTCACTTCACAGCCGCGTTTATTTAAAGACTGGGCAATATTATTTTTTGCTCCAAGGTCAAGCAAAGCAACTCGCTTGCCATTTCCTTTTAATACTCGTTTTTCACTGCAGGTAACTTTGTCCACAACATTACCTGTCGTGTATGCTTTTAATCTGGGAATAATTTCTTCTATATTATAGTTATCATTCGTGGTGATCATACCATTCATGGTTCCCTTCTCACGAAGGATCTTTGTCAGTGCGCGGGTGTCGATCCCTGCTATACCCGGAATGTCATATTTCGTGAGGAAATCCTGAATTGTTCCCTCCTCACGGAAGTTACTCGGCATTCTTGATAACTCCCTTACGATATATCCATCCGGCCACGGTCTGCCTGACTCCATATCCGGTGTGATTCCATAATTTCCAATCAGCGGATAAGTCATAACAACCGCCTGTCCCGCATACGACGGGTCAGTCAGAACCTCCAGATAACCTGTCATCGACGTATTAAATACGATTTCACTGATGACTTCCCTAGTAGAACCTATACTTGTTCCGGTAAATACATTCCCATCTTCGAGTATTAAATGAGCTTTCATTCGTTTCCCTGTCCTTTCACTTTTTTTCCAAAAAAAAAAACGTCGCCGTTTTTCTTCTTTTTCCATCCAGACAGTCCCCTGACTGAACTTTCCTTTATTAGTACCTATAGTCTTTTTCCTAAATTGTAAAAAGTGTATCATATCATAAGATATTTTTCAACCTTTTTCCCAAAACAAATAGCACTAAGATTTTATGCATATTTATGTATATTTATACATTATTTCCAAATCCATAGAAAGCGGCAGTATGTGCCGCCCATACGCAGAAAATCTTTATTACCCAAACGCCCGGCAAGGCATAAACAGTAACAGACTTTTCTGATTTTCCTGCAGCAATGGGCAGCATGGAACTGACTTTTTAAATAATCTTCTGAAACGCAAGTATTACAAACAACACGCCGCCAAGCCATGATACATCTGTCTTCCACCGCTTAGATGCCTGCATGCCAATCCTGCATCCGCAAAGTACGGCACAGAAACTGACAACAAAACTTCCCATCACTGTAAAATAAATATTCTTTCCGGTAAATCCTGCACCAAGTCCTCCAAACATCCCGTCCAATGACATTGCAAGTGCAAAAAATACAGCCTCCACACACGACATCGTCGCCGAGTGATCGCGGTCTGCCATTACCGGATTGTTGTAGATACTCAGAATAAAACTGAGCTGTGAAAAAGAGATTTTGACTTTCTTGCAGAGGAACTTATGACGCTCAATATATTTTCTGATCGCATACTCTGTCAGCTTAAAAATTCCCACTGCAAGCAGTCCGAAAAAACTTAAGTATAATGCATATTTTTTTAAAAGTACCCCCTGTAACGCCATCCCCGCATAAAGTGATATCCCTAATATTCCACTGCAGACCGTGCTGATGCATAACGCTGCCGCAGATCCGATCTTTATCTGCTCACTCCCACACGCCACACATGCCACAAAGACATCCACACTGACTGCTATGATCAAAAGAATTACCTGCACTTTTTTCTACCTCAGACATAAAACCTTCTGTTTTATCATATGTCAGAGATTCAAAAATGCATCTTTACCTTTGATACTGTTCTCCATTTCCGAATAACTCATTACAAAGAATCAGCGAAAATTCCAGCTTTTCACATTGTTATCTCAGTCAAGTCTTTCGACAATACCAAGGACTTTCTGATAAGCTGCCGCCACCTCATCCAAAAGCGGTTTAAAATCCCTTTCCGGTTCACCATCCCTAAGTTCCTCACACAAATCCTGCGCCGGAACCAAAAGCGGTGTCAGTCCCAGATTCATTGCCAGCCCCTTTAAATTATGTATATGTGTAAACGCCTGCTCATAATTCTTTTCTTCCAGTGCCTTACACAGCGACTCATAATTCGTATCCGTCAGAATCAGTTTTAAAAATTTCCCGATCCTCTCCTCCGTCTTTAGCCGCCGCAGCACTTCGTGCAGATCCGCGCCCATTTCTTCGTAACATTCACTTAACGTCATATTCCTCTCCATTTCCACGCTGCTTTTGCGTATCTCAAATTCGTGTGTAAGCACAAATCTATGTGCAAACAATCTAACTTTTCACACTCTTCCGTTTTCATAAAAAGAGCAGACCCGTGAACCGCCTTCCATGTGATCCACGATCTGCTCTTTTTTCTATGCTACACGAATGACATTCAACACTTCCCCATATGCTGCTTTTTTGTTCTCTAAAGCCTCTTCTGTCATCTCTTCTGTTACAAAGCCAAGTTCTCCTGTAACACCCTGCGCATCAATATATTCTACATTTCCAAATACTTTTTCCACAGATGCCTTATCTGTACCTGACACTCTGACAAAGAAACGGTTCTCTGCGCTGCGGTAATCTACCAGCTCTAATTTCTTTGAACTCCACTCCACCGGTATATTCTTATCAAGATTCTTTGCCATTTCCACAACATCCGCAACAACTGCACTGGCTGTCGGGAGTTTTCCTGCACCGCTTCCATAGAACATTGCATCTCCAAGTACATTTCCACGGACAAAGATTGCATTGAACACACCGTTTACATTATATAACGGATGCTCTTTCGGTAATAAGAATGGGGCAACCATTGCAACATACCCGCCGTCTGTCTTTTTGCTTGTTGCAAGAAGTTTAATGGCTCTTCCCATGGCTTTTGCATATTTAATATCGGTCGCAGAGATATGTGTAATTCCTTCTGTGTGGATATCCTCAAAATCTACCTGCTGTCCACAGACAAGTGATGTCAGAATTGCAATCTTTCTACAGGCATCATACCCTTCAATATCGGCTGTCGGATCTTTCTCCGCATATCCTTTTGCCTGTGCATCTTTTAATACCTCATCAAAATCAGCACCTTTTTCTGACATTTCTGTCATCATATAGTTCGTTGTTCCATTGACGATTCCTGTGATTTCCTCAATCTCATCAGCAGTCAGACAGGAATTTAACGGACGGATGATCGGGATACCGCCACCGACGCTTGCTTCGAACATAAAGTTAACATTTTTTTCTTTTGCAAGTGCGATCAGCTCTGCTCCTTTTGCTGCTACTAACGCTTTGTTTGAAGTAGTAACATGTTTTCCGGCCTCTAACATTGCTTTTACAAAGGTATAAGCCGGTTCCACACCTCCCATGGTCTCAACGACGATCTTTACCTCAGGATCTTCTACAATCGTCTTATAGTTGTGTACGATCTTATCCTGGATCGGATCTCCCGGAAAATCTCTTAAATCCAATACATATTTGATCTCTACCGGCTCTCCGACACGTTTTGCTATGCTGCTTCCGTTGATGTCAAGTACTTCCACAACACCAGAACCGATTGTTCCATATCCCATTACTGCTGCTTTCATTTTTCATCCTCCAAGTTCGTCTGCCAGACTATCGCTTCCATCCTCTCAGACAGACTTTATTATCTTTCTATCATTTTACACATATTACATGCATATTTTATGAACTACAATATATGACGCATCTGCCATGTCTTATTCTCTTGCAAGAATCTTCACATAATGAATACCTTCCTGTTCCTCAATGTGCTCTAACATTTCAGCCACATCACCAGTCTGTGGCAGGACATCCACACTGAGTGTAAGAGAAGCGATACCGTTGATCGGTATACTCTGATGTATCGTAAGAATATTAGCATGAAACTCTGCTACGGTCTTTAATACAACGGATAACAGCCCCGGTTCATCATCCAACTGGATGACTAATGTGATCGTCCTTCCTTTTGCCGTGTCATGAAATGGAAAAATATCATCTTTATATTTATAAAAAGAACTCCTGCTGATGCCAACTTTTTCTGTTGCCTCCTGCACGGATGCAATCTTACCGGATTCAATCAGCCGCTTTGCCTCGACCACCTTTAAGAGGACTTCCGGAACTGCTTTTTCTTTCAGCACATAATACTGACCTTTTTCTTTCATGTGACTCTATCCCTCTCTTTAGAAATTCATCTGTTGTGTTTGTTGCACGCTGACACTTGTCCTCATGAGGAAGATAATAACATAAAGAGGCTGCATACGCAACCTCTTTTTTATCATGTCAGGAACATTTTTTTATTATGCTGTTAAAATTTTTTACTGCCTCCACCATGTTTTACGCCGCTGCTGCTCGTATGTACCGTACTCCTGCCGCTGTCTTCTGCTTTCTTCTCTTCTATATGACGGTGTGTCACAACAGTGTTCACAAGCACATCGCTGTGTTTCTTTATATTCACTGTTCCGGACTCATGAGCGTCATATTTATATTTGCCATTCCTTAATTTACAAAATAGTACAAGCACCAGGAATACAATAGCGCCTGGGATCAGAGCTAAAACAACGGATGTGATGACATATTCTGCCGGCGTGATCTCAATATCCGCCTCCTCATACTCATACTGATTTGACGGGATTCCTTCATCATAATAAACCAGCACATCTTTTAACATTACAGACAGACACTGTTCATATTCTCCATCTGAGATCGGTTCATATCCGTCATTTAAAATATCTTCAATACGCGCATCCGTAAGATACCTGATCGCAATGCCACCGGTAGAAATACAGATTTCACGGTTCTGCATATCGATCAGGAGTGCAACACCATCACCGTTTTCTGCAATCGCATCAAAGAAATCATCCGCATATTCCTGCGTGGTTTTTCCATTTGTGTCATCCGTCGTCAACATCAGCATATTCCATCCGGTCTTCTCTCCCGCAGCGTCCAGTTCACTCTCAAGCGTCTCGATCTCTTCCGGTGTCAGAAGCGCAGCATCATCATATACCGTCTGTTGTGGAACATTTTCTTCTGCTGCAAAGCATACATGCTGTCCGCCCGCTGCAAGTAAAATCGTAAACAGCCAGGCAAATACAATACCCTTTAAACATAAAAATCTTTTCTGTCTCATGCTAGCCCTCCCAGTAATAAAATGACCAGTGTTACCAGACTGACGATTCCACTGACAAGTGAGATTTTTTTATAGTCGATCGGGAGTTCGCCGTACACCTTTCCAGTCTGTCCGTTCATGGAAAAATAATAGATTTTTCCGTTTTTCGCCTTGTATGTAATTGTCCATACCGGCAGAAGCATATACGACCACTTTTCTTTTAATGCCCGGAAATCGGCATTTTTTACCGACACGGAACTGTATCCATTTATTTGTTCCCGCATCAGTTTCTCTGCACTCTCACGCGCTTCCTGCTGCACTTTCTTTTCTATCTGTTTTTTCTCAATATCACGCTTTTCTGCCAGAAATCCAGACAGAAATCCAAGCTGAAACTTTTTCACATCCTTAAAATCATAAGGCATTACACCGCAGATCAGCTCCTGATTTGCCTTCCCAAGTGCATTTTCCGTCAGGTTTTCAAGTTTTACATCACCTTCTCTTGATACCTGATAATACTTTGTCTCCGTATATTCCGTGTTTCCGGTTCGCCACACGCGGACATTTCTCGCCTCGCCCTGCATTTTTCCCTCCAGGCTGGTATTGTAATGCCAGTATGGAAAATATACACCTGTGATGCTCTCGACCTGCTTTTTGTTGTAAAAGGCACGCGGGACAAATTTTTTCTTGCAGACATAATCTTTGAATCCTTTTTCTGCATCTTCCCTCGACACAGCAAACGGAATCACCTGATCCGGCAGGAATTTACCTTCCAGCCGTCCGCCAAGCACGACCGGATTATGGCAATAATAACAGAAAGTCGCCGCTGTAGTGGCATCCGTCACAATCTGTGCACCACAGCTCGGACAGGTATAGGTCACTGCATCAGCTTCCTTCCCTGCTTCTTTATCTGACTCTTTATTTTCCGTGTTATCTTTTTCTGTTCCACTACCTGCTTTATCTCCCGGCTGGCCCCGCTTCTTATTCTCCGGTTTACCTGACGTTTTTCCTGCGCCCGCAGCATCTGCATTTTGAGGTTCTGTCGTCTGTGCCGGCTTCATTGCATCTAACTCTTCCTGTGAAAACAGACTGAAACAATATTCACATTTATACTTTTGTGTGGAAGGATCAAAAATCAGTTCTCCATCACAATTTGGACATTTAAAACTGATCACTGCCATAATTAGTTCCTCGCTTTTCCACAGTTACTGCAGAATTTTCCTTTGTTGACCTGACCACATTCACACGTCCACTCTGCTGCCGGTGCCGGTTTTCCACACTCACTGCAGAATTTTCCTGTATTGACATGGCCGCATTCACATGTCCACTCATTCTTTGGTGCAGGTGCCGGTTTTCCACATTCACTGCAGAATTTTCCCGTGTTGGTGTGACCGCACTCACAGGTCCATGTGCCCGCTGCACCGCCTGCCGGATTTGGCTGGCTCTGGTTCATGGCTCCCGCATTCTGCCCCTGATTCATGCCCCCTGCCATCTGGCTCTGTGCTGCATTTCCATACATCTGCCCCTGCTGATCCTGCGGTGTCTGAAGTGCACCAAGTCCTGATAAAGTCTGGTTCATGGCGTTCATACCCATTCCTACACCCATAAATCCGTTCATGGCTCCTGCAGCGTTGCTTCCCGCATCACGCACACCCTCAGTCAGATTTTTGACTGCCATACCGCGCATTACATTGAAATCACCGCCGAGCATTGCGCCTTCATTTCTCATATTGATGAGTTTCTGTGAATCCTCATCATACGATACGCTCGCAATACCGACACTCTGGATCTCCATACCGCGCATCTGGTTCCACTCTTCATCGAGTGTATTCGCCATATACTTTCCAAGTTCTCTTGCTTTTGAAGTCACATAGGAAATTCTGGTTCCGTCCGCTGACATCTGGTTGATGGATGCCTGCAGTGCCTCTAAAAACTCAGACAGATACTGTTCATTGATGGATGAGATCTCCACATGATCCTGATTTTTCGGGATGGCTTCCGCATAGAACTGCAGCGGATTGGTGACTTTGATGGAATAAGTTCCATGTGCACGCAAAAACAATTCTGCGTTATAAAAATTATCAAAATAATTGATCGGATTTCTGGTACCGAATTTGATTCCTTTGATCTCCTGCAGATTGATAAAAAATACCTTCTGCATCGTCGGCGTCTGTCCGCCGAATTTGAAACGATTGAATGTTTCTTTTAAAGATTCTCCAAATTCACCGTTGAACATGGATGGCATGGATGAATTATCCACTTTATAATATCCCGGCTCTGCCGTGTAATCTACGATCTTTCCACCGTCTACGAGCATCATGAACTGATTGTCATACACATGAATGATCGAACCGTTGCTGACCGTATCCGGCGTTCCCTTCCGGTTCTGTCCTTTTCGGATCAGCACACCGCTCGTAAAGACAGTGTTGTCCCCCATGTCATCTGCTTCGTAAACTTCTAACCACTGATCGGCAAGACCTCCGCCGATCGCCTGCGTAATTGCTCTGATAATTCCCATAATTAAATCCTCCTTGTTTTGCGGAGCAAAATGCGACTGCCTTTGCAGAAGCAGAGGATTTTCCTCCATTGTTTTCCATCCTTTGTTATGAATGATGGTAGTCCGTCTCATCAAAACTATGTAATGTCCATACTTTCAGGTTCAAAAGCGTCACCGCCGAACCACAGTACTCACAGTAAGCTGCGCCGAGATTTGTGATCGGCGCACCGCAGTTCGGGCAGGTAGTTCCGACTGCATTGTCCATTCCTGCAAGTTTTTCATTCTGAATATACATAAGCTGTAAATTATATCTGGTCTGTTCCGTCAGATCTTTACTGCCGCTTAAGACTTTTCCCGCTTTTTCACAGTAATGCAGATACCCGACTGCACTCTGGAATGTAATCACACAGGTACCCTGCTTTTTCTCATAATTGGCAATCTCTGTCTGATGAATCTGTATCTGTTCGTAGTGCTCTGTGACTGCCTCCGTCTCATTTTCACGGATTCTGTTTTTGATCTGCGCTAAAAATTCTTCCGAAACGCCATCTTTTATCTGTCTTTCAAAAATGCCGGCATCTGCGGCAGAGATTGCCTGCAATGCCAGCATGAGTGCATTTTCCACTTTATCCTTAAACTGTTCGATATGAAAATCAGGAAAATCCCTCTGGATCTGCGGCAGAAAAATCCGTGTCATCGCAGAAACGGATTTCGGTGTTACCGCAAGCTCTTTTGCCTGTTGTTCTAATCCCTCTGTGATGGAATCTGTGCCAAACGCCATGCGGGACAATCTACGCAGTTTTTCCCGCACGATCCGGTATGCCGCATATCCCGCGCCACAGGATATGCAGACAACAAAGACAATCACAAGGAGCGTGACCGTTCCCTTACTCATCGTCTCCTCCAAGTCCCTTCGGGCATCCAAGTGAAAGCCATTTCAGGTAACCATTGATAAAAATATCAATCTTTCCATCCATGACGCTGTCTACATTTCCGGTTTCTACACCGGTTCTGTGATCTTTTACCATCGTATATGGCTGCATAACATAAGAACGGATCTGGTTACCCCAACCGATCTCCGTTACCTCTCCACGGATATCTGCAGCTTTTTCCGCATTTTCCTGCTGCTTTAACAAATACAGTTTTGCCTTCAACATCTGCATTGCCTTATCCTTGTTCTGGAACTGGGAACGCTCATTCTGGCACTGTACCACGATTCCGGTCGGAATATGCGTAATACGGATTGCGGAAGATGTCTTATTGATATGCTGTCCACCGGCACCACTTGAACGGTAGGTATCGATCCGCAGATCGTCCTCATTGATCTCAACGTCAAGATCTTCCTCGATATCCGGCATGACATCGCAGGATACAAACGAAGTCTGACGCTTACCCGCCGCGTTAAACGGTGAAATTCGCACCAGACGGTGTACACCCTTTTCGGACTTCATATAACCGTATGCATTTTCTCCATTGATCTGGAATGTGATGGATTTAATACCGGCTTCCTCCCCGTCAAGGGAATCTAAAACCTCCACAGAAAATCCTTTGTCCGATGCCCATCTTGTATACATGCGGTAAAGCATTGCCGCCCAGTCACAGGACTCCGTGCCTCCGGCTCCTGCATGCAGTGAGACGATCGCACCATCCGAATCATATTCCCCGGATAACAAAGTCTTGATACGGATACCCTCATAGGTCTTCGTAAATTCATCGAGCATTTCCTGGATCTCCGGGATCAGGGAAGCATCATTTTCCTCATATCCCATCTCGATCAATGTCTCAATATCCTCAAATTCTGTCTTTAAGGATGCATAAGTTGCGACATCATCCTTCATGCTCTTTAATTCTTTCATTTTTTTCTGGGAAACGACCGGATCATCCCAAAAATTTGGGGCCTCCATTTCCCTTTCTAATTCCTGGATCCGCTGCTCTTTATTAGCCAGGTCAAAGTGAATCCCTCACTTCCTGCAGCGGTTCCCTGTATGTGTTCAGGGTCACTTTAAATTGATCAAGTTCTACCACAGTATCACCTCTTTCTGATATTTAAGATTTGTTTCTATTGTAAAGTATGCGCGCTTTTTGCGCAATGCCTTCTCCCTATTTTTAAGAGAATCGCAAGCAGTAAAAGACCGATCGCGGCTCCTGCCGTATCAATGCAGACATCCGTAAACTGTCCGGAACGCCCCGGGATAAACAGCTGATGAAACTCATCTGTCGATGCATAGCAAAAGGCAAATCCAAGTGCCGCGATATAATGCACTTTCTGTCTCATTTCAAATGTTCCTGAAAATGCAAATGCAAGCCATCCTAAAATCGCATATTCTGTCATATGTGCAGCTTTCCGGATGGGATACTCAATGTTTCCTGCAATATTTCCAATCTGGTCTGTCGTCAGTCCCCAGTTAAAAATTTCATCTGTATCTTCGACCAGACGGTAAGAGATCGTACCGCTGATCTCGGAAGATTCCGTCGCCGGCTGATTGGAAAACCAAAATATGATGATCATCCAGCCTGCCAGCATGATTCCCAGAATCAGCCGCATTACTGTTTTATTCATTTTCCGCTTAATTCCTCCGTGAGTACTTCCACTGCTTTCTGGATCTGGTTGTCATATTTCACATCATATTCTGTTCCATCCGGATTGAGATATTCATATTCAAGTTCAATATCCGGATCAATTCCGACTCCATGGATATAATTTCCATTCGGTGTAAAATATTTTGCTGTGGTAAGTTTCACCGCATCTCCGTCCTCAAGCGGGAAGATGGTCTGAACAATTCCTTTTCCGAATGTTGTCGTTCCGATCAGTGTTCCATATTCATAGTCCTTGATTGCTCCGGCTAAAATCTCGGATGCACTTGCACTGTCCTCATTGATAAGAACCGCCAGAGGATACTCCATGTAAGTATCCCCGCTTGATGTATAAGTCTCACGGTGACCATTTTTATCCTCTGTATACACAACCGTACCCTCAGGAAGAATATCATCTAAAATCTGTACAACAGCGGTAACAAGTCCGCCGCCGTTATAGCGCACATCCAGAACAAGCGCTTTCATCCCCTCGCTATCTAATTCTGCCACAGCTTTTTCAAACTGGTCTGCTGTTTCTGTTTCAAAAGAATCGATATGAATATAACCGATGTTATCACCAAGCATCTGGGAAGATACGCTCGGCAGTGTCACATTTTTGCGCTCCACGTCAAAGGACAGATTTTCCCCGGTTGAAGGACGATATACCTCCAAATGTACCGATGTTCCCTCCTCGCCACGGATCAGTTTTACCAGCTCTGTCACTTCCATGCTGGTCGCATCTGTTCCGTCGACCGAAGTGATCACGTCATCTGCAAGCAGTCCGGCTTCATCGGAAGGTGTTCCCTCATATATTTTTGAAATGGATACCACCATGGTATCCGGATCCTGTCTGAGGCCTGCACCAATTCCGTAATACTGTCCGGTAGTGCTCACCTGCATCTGTTTGTAATCTTCCTCATTATAATAGACGGAATATTTATCTCCAAGCCCGCTGATCATCCCTTCATACAGTCCATCTTTTAATTCGGTATCATCCACATTATCATAATAATACATATCCGTGTATGCCTTCAGTTCATTGATCTTCTGAACTGTTTTTGTATCCAGTATTGAATCTGTCTTAGCGGTTGCATTCGTTATGTAAATTTTCGTTCCCGTTATTTTAGTGACCACGTTCAGTGCGACAAATCCAACTAAAATCGTTCCTGCAATACCGCAGGCCACACCTTTTGCCATCTGTCCTTTTTTGCTTTTCTTCGGTTCTTCGATTGGCTCTGGCATAATCTCCGAAACCTGCTGCTCATTTTTATTTTCCATATTCTGTCTCCATTCCTGCGCTGTTTTTATGCTGCCGTTTTTGCTGCCGTTTTACACCGCTATTCCCACCTGTTGTGTGACCAGCCACATTTTTATTTTATATTGCCTTTTATACTACACTCCACATTACTTATCATATCATTCATATGTGAAAATTCGCTGTCCTACTACACAAACCCTACTCTCTTATAAGGATTTGGATGTCAAAAGGTGGTTCACAATTTGACAATCCCAAAATTAAAAGCCACCTTTTGACACCCAAATCCAACCAATTTAAAAAGGACCACCGCGCATTGCGGCAGTCCCAAAAACATCCGCATCATCTGCCCAGATAACTCCACGGGCTGACATAGCTTCCGTTTAATGATACACCAAAGTGTAAATGATTTCCAGTAGAAATACCGGTACTTCCGACCTGTGCGATCGTCTGTCCTGCTGAAACCGTCTGTCCAGGCGAAACAAGAAGTGCAGATGCATGCATATATACGGTATACAATCCGCCGCCATGATCGATCATCACATAGTTACCGGCAGCACTGCTGTAAGCCGCAGTCGTAACCGTTCCATCCGCCGCAGCCACGATCGCAGCGCCTCCGGACGCACCGATGTCAATTCCTTTATGATTGGAAGAAGCGCCTCCCATCGGCGACACACGCGTTCCATAATCACTGGTCACACGCGTACTGCTCGGACACGGCCAGGTAAACACACCTCCGGTATAATGGTTATCCTGTTTACCGGCAGCAGCCTTCTCTGCCTCAATGCGCCTGATCTCGGCAATGATCTCCTCCTGCGCCTGAATCTCCGCAGCATAATAATCCGCGTCGCTCTGTGCAGAATCAATGTTCCCCTCAATTCCGGCAAGTTCCGTCTCCCGCTGCTTCATAAGCGCTGCAACTGAAGCCTTTTCCTGCTCCACAGAGGCTTTCTCCTGCTCCACTTCTTTTTTCATTTCCTCTAACGTGGCATAGTCTTCTTCTAACTGCTGTTCCACGCCGTCAATATAGGCAACCGTCTCCTGATATTCCTTTAGCTTTTTCCGGTCATATTCCTGGATCTGTATGATATACTCAGCAGAATTTAAAAAATCCGAAAAACTTTCCGAATCAAAAAGTGCCTCAAAGTAAGACTCCTGTGCATTCTCATACATAAACTGTATGCGCACTTTCATGTCCGCATACTGCTGCTCTTCCTGCTTTTTTGCATCTTCAAGCTGGTCTTTTGTGTCCTCGATCTGATCCTTCTTCTCTGTCAGCTCCTGATTTTTCTGTGCAAGCTGGTTTTCTAAAGCTGTGATCCGGCTCGAAATATTCATGAGCTGCGTATTCAGATCATTTACTTTTGCCTGCACATCTCCCTTGGACTCTTTTAGCTCGTTTATCGTCTGTTTTGCCTTTTCCAGAGCTTTTTCCAAAGCCGCTTTTTCCTGCTGTGCCTCTTTTAAAGAAGTGGATGTATTTTCACTTTTTTTTGCGCTGCTGTTTTCTGCTGCTGACGTCATCTGCACTGTGGCAGCCATGCCGGTCATCACAATAAGCAATACCGCCGTTATCCTGTGTATCCATTGCCTTTTATTAATTATCATACCTTTAAATGTTTGCGGATCGTAATCCGGCTTCCGATAAATCCAATACCAACACCAAGTAACAGTGCCACAGGAACCAATGTGTGGAATACCTGGTCCACACTTAAAAACTGGATCATATTGCTGATAAATTTAAACTTATCTCCAATATATAATATGATCTTCTCATATAAAACATACAAAATGCCAAGCGGGATCGCCGCTCCGATCAGTCCGATCACAATTCCCTCAACAACAAACGGTGCCCGGACAAAATAATCTGTCGCACCGATCAGTTTCATGATACCGATCTCTTCACGGCGCACGGAAATACCGACTGTAATCGTATTGCTGATCAGGAAGACCGCAACACCGAGCAGGATCAGAATGATACCCGCGGAAATATAACCGATCAGACTGTTAAAATCGGTCAGTGTGTGCGCAACCATCTCCGACTGCTTTACTGAACGGATTCCATCTATAGACTCTAAATAAGTTACCAGCGTACTCTGCATTGATATATCATTCATATAAATGGAATAGCTTGCTGAATTGGCAAGCGGATTATCGCCTGCAAAACTTGAAGCAGCATCTTCATTTCCATCAAAATAAACATCTTTAAAACTTTCCCACGCTTCATCTGCAGATGTATATTCGCAATGTGATACCTCAACACGCTGCTTGATCAGATCACCGATTTCCTCAATGCGCTGTTCTGAGATGCCCGCATCAAAAAATACTGTGACTGCAACACCGGATTCCGCATCCTTTACCATCGCCTGGAAGTTGGTCACGATCGAATAGAACAGACCAAACAGAAAAATACAGGCCGTCATCGTCGCTATGGATGCAAGCGAAAACATTTTATTTTTCCAGATGTTGACAAGTCCCTGTTTAATCGTATAGAAAAAAGTACTAATCCTCATAATCGTAGTCCCCCTCGCGTTTTAATACATCACGCTCAGTCAGGCTGCGGCTGATGGCATTATCGCCTGTCACAATACTGCTGGCTGTATCACTGTCATCCACGATCACACCCTTTTGCATGGTGATGACACGTTTGTTCATGGCTTTTACGATTTCAAGGTTATGTGTAACAACGACAACCGTTGTGCCATTGTTATTGATCTCCTCCATCAGTTTCATGATCTCCCAGGCATTATTGTTATCGAGATTACCGGTCGGCTCATCCGCAAGCAGGATCTTTGGCTTATTGATCAGTGCCCTTGCGATTGCAACTCTCTGCTGCTCACCACCGGATAACTGTTTGGGATAAGAACGATACTTTGCTGCCAGTCCTACCATGGAAAGCATCAGTGGTACATTCTTTTTGATGGAACGTGTGGACTCTCCGATGACCTTTTGGGCAAATGCGACATTATCGTAAATATTGCGGTCCTTTAACAAGCGGAAATCCTGAAATACCACGCCGATCTTACGACGGAATTTCGGGATTTGTCTTCGCCTGATCTTATTTAATTTCTGACCGTTTATCGTGATCGTACCCTCCGTCGGTTCAAGTTCCTTCAACAAAAGCTTGATCAGCGTAGATTTTCCAGAACCACTGTCCCCGACGATGAATACAAATTCTCCTTCCTCAATGTTAAGACTCACGTCATTAAGCGCAGGTATTCCCGCGGAGTACGACTTGCTGACATGTTCTAACTTAATCATAGTGCTTCTCCATTTCTAGTAGTCCAATGACTCCATGTACTTCATATATTTTACTACCATAAGTGCGATCTTAAATGTAATAGCATCTTCAAACACACGCAGATCAAGTCCGGTTGCCTTCTGCAGCTTGTCCAGACGATATACCAGCGTGTTACGGTGGATATAAAGCTGTCTGGAAGTCTCTGAAACATTCAGACTGTTCTCAAAGAACTTATTGATCGTTGTAAGTGTCTCCTCATCGAACTCATCCGGTGATTTCCCGTCAAAGATCTCCTTGATAAACATCTTACAGAGCGGGATCGGGAGCTGATAAATCAAACGTCCGATTCCAAGTGTTGAGTAAGCGATGACATCTTTTTCTTCAAAAAAGATCTTCCCTACGTCAAGTGCCATTCTTGCTTCTTTATAAGAACGTGATACTTCCTTGATCTCTCCGACGATCGTACCATATGCCACATGCACATCGCTGTCCGAATCAGAGCGGAACAGATTCACAATGACCTCTGCGGTCTTATTCATCTCCTCGTATCCTTCATTCTCCCCTACTTCTTTTACAACAATGATATTTTTCTCATCCACTGCTGTGACAAAATCTTTGGTCTTTCCACCGAAAATGCCACGGATGCGCTCCAGTTCATTGCCGTCTTTGTCGCGGTTGGTCTCCACGATAAACACAACACGTCTGACCTCTGTATCGATATGCAGCTTTTTTGCACGGTTATAAATATCAACTAAAAGCAGGTTATCCAAAAGCAGGTTCTTGATAAAGTTGTCTTTATCAAATCTCTCTTTATATGCTACCAGAAGATTCTGGATCTGGAAACTGGCAATTTTACCCACCATATAGACATCATCACTGTCGCCATTGGCAAGCAGGATATATTCTAACTGATGATCGTCAAACACCTTAAAAAACTGATAGCCGTTTACAACCTGGCTGTCTGCAGGAGATTCCACAAATGCAAGCGCCGGCTCCATATATTTGTCTGCTTCCGGAAATGTAGCAGCCAGCACCTTCCCCTCTACATCGATAATGCATAAATCAATGCGGGTAATCCCTTTTAACCCGTCAATCGTATTTTGAAGTATCTGATTTGAAATCATAAGCTCCACTCCTTCTATCTTCGTTTCATTTGAAACACACCCGGCAAATCAGGTTGCTGCAGCTGTCAGCTGTCCGAATGATCCTATGCCACAGTGCATAACCTCCATTGCACGCATGGGCAACTTTCACAATAAAAATATACCCATTGTCCCCACTCAAAAATACCTAGATTCTATTTTAATGCAAAACAGCAAAAAAAGAAAGAGGAAATGCATATTTTTTATGCACTTCCTCAATGTATGCTGCTTTTTTCCTATTTTTTACAGTGTACATAGTTCACAAAGAAAAAATTTATGACATCTGTTCCTGAAATCCTTCACCGAGCACTTCCCGCGCATCGGAAACGATCACAAACGCATCCGGATCTACTTCCCTTACGATCTCTTTTACCTGCACAATCTCTTTTTTGGATACTACGCAGTAAAGCATACATTTTTCTGCACCGGAATACATGCCCTTTGCCCGAAGTCCTGTAACACCGCGTTCTAACTCTGTCATGATACGTTTTGCCACCTGTTCATAGTGATCCGTAATGATAAATGCTGCTTTTGAGAATTTCAAGCCTTCCATCAGTGCATCTGATACCTTGCTCGTCACAAAGATCGCAACGATCGCATACAATACTGCGTGTACACCAAATACAAATAATCCGGCAACTACGACTGCACCATCTAAAAACTGTATGATCTGCACCACAGAATAATGTTTATAATAATGCTGGATCAGCGTCGCGACCATCTCTGTTCCACCGGTTGTTGATTTTGCAAGCAGTACAAGGCCCATTCCGACACCGCCGATACAGCCGCCAAAAATTGCTGCAAGTACATAATCACCATCGGTAAGATCCACAAGCGGCAGTATATAGAGCCAGAGAGAAAGTAACAATGTTCCAACGATCGTTCTCCATATAAAACGTTTTCCTTTGATCTTTAAAGCTGCCAAAAAAAGCGGCACATTGAGTGCAAGGTTCGTCAGCCACAGAGGAATTCCACCCGGAATCAGATACCCTGTCACATCTTTGATAATGATCGCAAGACCGGTAAAACCTCCTGTTACCATGCTGACCGGATCATACACGCACTGAATACTTACTGCAATAAGTGCGGTTCCCACAAGCATGAGGATATAATCCCAGACCGGAGATCTCTTATAAAAAAACTTCTGCATACCGAACCTCAGCTTTCATATTTTTCAATACTGTTTTTTAATCTGACACGGTGGATCAGATTCCAGAAAAAACCTTTGATTCTCGATCTTTTCCGGTGAACCTCAAATCCGCCGATTCCATACCATAAATTGGCATTGATCTTGTCGCGGTGTTCCACAAGAAAATGTTCCTGTCCCGGAGATGGAATGATTGAAATGATCACATCCGGCGTCGCCGCATTCATTTCATTGATCACACCCTCGAGATCTCCGACACAGTTTTCCGTTGCCGCCGCCCCTGCTAACACCAGTTTCGGGTATTCCTCTCTGAGTTCCTGTGTAAATTCATCAACAGCTCCCTGTGTCTCTCCAATAATAAAAACAGATTTGCGGTTGCGCTCCACACGTTTCAAAAATTCATCTGAAAAATCATTTTCTTCTGTCTCGCGGATCCGCTGCATCGTATCGACTCCAGCCGCCTGCAGAATGCCTTTTTCTCCGATCACTGCCAGATCAAGAGAAGAAATAACCTCTTTTAACACAGGATCTGATTCTGACTCAGTCAGCATCTGCATGGAAACCATCTCAATCACATTTAACATGTTATTATCATACCAGGCTTCCACGCGCATGATTGCTTCCCGCACTGTGTAATTGTCCAGTTGTATTCCAAGAATATCTATTTTCTTAATCATTTTACACCCATATTCATTTCCATATATTGAAAAAATATACGCGAACAGTATATCAAACATGGTGTAATATTTCAAGAAATACTGATCTTAGCTTTTATTTCTGTTCCGAATTTTTCGTTGTTGTAAACAATTTCTTTAAGCAGCTGTATGCAACCAGAACACCTAATATCATAAGAAGAAGTGCAACGATCAGCTGTAATCCATCTACTAAGAATGTTGCGTTGTGTGCCGCAATATTTGCTGCCAGAGCAATTGTTTTCTGTACCAGTGCGGTAAATGTAACTGCTAACATCACAAACATCGGTATGTAAAGTGTCCATCCGGTTCTTCCCGTCGTCTTTAAGAATACAGCCAGTGCGATCAGTACCATAGCAGCAAGCAGCTGGTTTGCAGATCCAAACAGCGGCCATACATTGCTGTATCCGCCAAGTGTCAAAAGATATCCAAAGAATAATGTGATCACAGTTGCAAAATATTTATTTGTCAGTACACGCTGTGCCGGTGTCATCTGTTTCGGATCTGTGCTTTCACCGTAAAACAGTTCCTGGAAAGACATACGTCCGATTCTTGCCACGGAGTCAAGTGAGGTAAGTGCAAGTGCCGATACACACATGGTCATAAATACGGTTGCTACCTGAACCGGTACACCAAGTTTCTCTAAGAACCCTGCAACACCGGAAGAGAAGATTGCAAACGGTGTTCCTTCCGGTTTTGTTCCACCAACTGCGACTGCTCCAACAACGACAAGTGCCACGATACCAAGTAATGACTCCACTACCATTGCACCATAACCGATCATCGGCATATCTTTTTCATTGCTGACCGTCTTTGAGGAAGTTCCGGAAGATACAAGACTGTGGAAACCGGAAACTGCACCACATGCGATCGTTACAAATAATGTCGGGAATAATCCACTTCCATTTACATTGAAACCATTAAATGCATTTAACTGCATCTGCGGATGTGCAACAACAACACCAACAACTGCACCGATGATCATACCGAGCAGCATAAATGTTGTCATGTAATCTCTAGGCTGCATTAAAAGCCACATCGGAAGTACGGATGCAAGGAATAAGTATGCCATGATGATGTAGATCCATGCTGTCTTTGAAGCATAGATTGGAAGTTTCATACCAACTGCAAACATTGCAACCAAAAGAGCGATTGCAACGACCGCTTTGACCCACTCGTTCATTTTTCCAACATGTTTCTGAATCACACCGAAGATAACAGCTACCACGATAAACAGCATGGAAATGGAAGCTGCTGCTGAGTTTGCATAAGCGGTTTCTGCGCTGTCAAGTCCGACACCGTTAAATGTTCCGGCTACCATATCCGTGAATGCTGCGATAACAAGCAGTGTAAACAGCCAGCAGAACAGCATAAACAATTTACGTCCTGTCTTACCGATGTATTTTTCGATGATCATTCCCATCGATTTTCCTTCATTCTTGACAGATGCATACAGTGCGCCAAAATCCTGCACAGCACCAAAGAATAATCCACCGATGATCAGCCACAACAGAACCGGTACCCAGCCAAACACGGATGCCAAGATCGGTCCGGTGACAGGTCCTGCTCCTGCGATGGATGAAAACTGATGTGAAAATACGGTAAATTTTGATGACGGTACATAATCCTGCCCATCCTCATGTGTGTAGGCAGGTGTCTTTGCCTTTGGGTCGATCCCCCATTTTTTTGCAAGCCATCTTCCATACAGCAGATATCCTGCCGAAAGCGTTACAATACCGATTAAAACAATTACTAATCCATTCATAACCATTTACCGTCTGCAGATTGCAGACAACTCCTTTCTTTTTTTCAGATAAACAATTTTCAGTGCAATTTTTTACTCATGACAATAAATTGCTGCTCTGCAAACATTCTATTGTCATAAAGAACAAAGAGTCGCTTGCGACTCTTTCGCGCTCGAGCGGTGCTGTTTCCAGCTAACTTCTACTCTGCGGGATGCGCATCCCGCCCGGAGGGCTTTTTAATTCATAGGATGTAATTTCCTATGAATTAAAAAAAGCTTTCGTCTTTCTGATGTTCACACATCCAAAAGACGAAAGCCTGTACTTCCGTGATACCACTTTTCTTGCCATGTTTCCATGACCTCTCTGCCCCGTCATATATCTGTCCACTTGCCTTTGTACAAATATCCCTAACAGGTCTCTCTGTAACGGGAGAGTTCCGGTGCCGCTTACTGACCTCATGGCTTTCAGCGTACTGCTCGCAGAGGATATTATCAAAAGATGCATGTCATTTTCCACCTGCCAATGACTCTCTGTGATGCATTGCCTTCCAATAACGGTATTCTGTTCACTGCATTTGTTCTATTTATCTGTATGCCACATAGTTTAACACTCTTTTTTGAAATGTCAACCTCTATTTTTACATTTTCCTTTTTTTAGATATCTTTTCTGAATTGTCAGACATTTTCCTTAATGTTTTCATCTTTTTTCATATTTGAAATGTCAATATGTTTTCCACAGTTTTTCATTTTATTGCAAACTTTATGATTTCTACACAAAACAAACATTCGGTTTTTTTACTATGTAAACCACTCTTTTGGGGATAAAAAATGTGGATAACGTGGATAACTTCGTGTATAACTTTATTTTTCCACGTTTTAAGTGCATTTTAGCAGTGGACAACTTTTGGGATAACTTTTCTTCTTTGTTTATTACTTTTTTGTGCCCCGATATTTTGTGCATGTTGTATATTCTGCAAAGAACAAAAAAACCTTTTTAATTCACAGGACAGAGACTGCTTTTGAGGCTATGAGTGAAAAAAAATAGCTATCGTCCTAAGACAATAGCTATTCTTCATATTTATGAATTAGAAAATTCTTCTTACGCAGATCGGACTTCTGTAATTTACATTAGAGAACTTGATACCGCTAGACGGTGTACTTGCATGAACGATCGTGCCGCCACCGACATAAATAGCAACGTGACCACTGTAGCATACAATATCTCCCGGCTGTGCATTAGAAAGACTTACCTCGTATCCAACACCTCTTAATGCGCTGGAAGAATGTGGAAGTCCTACGCCAAATGCTGCATATACACTCATAACGAAACCGGAGCAGTCTGCCCCGTTTGTCAGACTGGTTCCACCGTATACATAAGGATTACCGATAAACTGTGATGCATAACTTGCAACTGCCTGTCCATTTGAGCTTCCTGCTGACGCATAACTCTTTGAACTTCCAGAGCTCTTTGAAGAAGATGACTTCCTGTCAGCTTTCTTTCTTGCTGCATTTGCTGCTGCATCAGCTGCCTCACGCTCTGCCTCTTCTTTTGCAAGTCTTGCTTTTTCTTCTTCCTTCGACTCTGCCTGTACAAACTCAATGTTGAAATCTACATAATCTTTATGTACCCAGCCGTCACCCTCTTCTGTTGTTACTTTAGCCCAGTCTTCTACAGATTCATCATCAATAACAACCAGATCATCACCAACCGGTACCTGTGTCAGAATGCTTGCATCTGTAGACGGCTCTGTTCTTACATGAAGTGTTGTGGTATTAACTTTAGCATATTTTGTGCTGACTCTTTTTGCCAGTTCTTCATCATTTGGTACTACATATTCACATTTTACATATCCGTCAACATTACCGGACTTGATACGATACCAACCATTATCAGTTGTTTCAAGGATTGTTCCTGCGGAATTGTTATACAGCTTTCCAAGTACCTCGCTGTCCGTATTTGGTTCTGAACGAACATTTACATAATTATCTACCTGCGCGATTGCAATATCTGTATATTCCGAAGCAACAACCGGTGTATCATTCTCACTGACCTGCTCTGCCTGCTCTGCTGCCTTCTGGGCTGCTGCATCATTGCTGTCCGCAAGACACTGTGCCAGTGCCTGTGAAACACCTGCTGCCGGAGTCTGTCCCTCTGCGATCTCAACTGCAGTCACACTTGAAACGCCTGCGACCGGAGCTGCATATGTATTTAATCCAAAACTGCCAATGGATAACGCTCCTGCTAAAAGACAGCCTGTAATTCTTACCATTCTCTTCTTCATTTACGAAAAGCCTCCAACTGAGTTCTCATGTTTTCCACAATAAAAAACAGCTTAACACTGTTTTTATTGTTTGTTACGAATTTATTACATTTATTACACGATTATTATAACAAAGGCATATTTCCATGTCAACCTGTATTCATCGTGAATTTTACTAAAATATTACATTCCTTTTTATTCAATTTTTCAAATAAAACAGCGAAAAATCATCATATTTCCAGGAAAAACATTGTTTTTTTCCGGAAAATCATTGTCTTTTCTCATAAAAAGCTTGTTTTTTATGTTGATTATTGTCATAATAAGGTCACAATTAAGTTTTCAGGAGGTGCAGCATGGATATTTCAGGTATGACACCGGCACTTAGTGCATTACAGTCCTACGACGCAGGTTCTTCCGTCAGCCAGACCAGTCTTTCCTATGCCGTTTCAACCGAATTATTAAGTCAGCAGCTTGATATGACACAGGAGATGGGCACCGCTATGGTTCAGATGATGGAACGTTCCGTAACACCGGGACTTGGCGGAAATATTGACGTCTACATTTAAACAATATATATTCACGGATTATATGTTGTGCCGGCAAAATAGGAAAAATCCCGATACAGATGGAAACATATCCATTTGTACCGGGATTTTTCATGTTAACCTATGGTAACAGATCTGCTTACACAACGTGTAATCCATTGCTTTTTATTTTACAGCGATAGCTTCGATCTCAAGCATGACATCTTTTGGCAGGCGTGCAACTTCCACACAGCTTCTGGATGGAAATGCTCCGTCAAAAAATGTTGCATATACTTCATTGATTGCCCCGAAGTCGTTCATCTCTTTGATAAATACAGTTGTTTTAACAACGTTTGCCATACTGGTTCCAGCTGCTTCTAACAGGTTTGAAAGGTTAGTCAGTGCCTGTTTTGCCTGTGCCACAGAACCTTCCGGGATCTCACCGGTTTCCGGTACGACCGGAATAATACCTGATGTATAAACCATTCCGTTTACTTCGATTGCCTGTGAATAAGGTCCGATTGCTGCCGGAGCCTTGTCTGTGCTGATGACTTTTTTCATAAGATTCTCCTTCTTTCTGTCAATTTTTTCCTATCATAGCATATGCTTTTGAATTAATCAATTTTACGGATCGATTTTTCATTGATCTCAATCCTGCGCTCTTTATAAAGTCTTCCAACCGCTCTCTTAAATGCATTTTTGCTGAGTCCGATCTCCCTTTTGATGACTTCCGGGGAAGATTTGTCTGTAAACGGAAGCACGCCCGCAAATTCCTCAATGACCTGCATTACCTTTTCGGCATCTGCGTCCATCTGAAGATATGCTTTCTGGCGCATAGTAATATCTAACTTTCCGTCCGGTTTTACATTGGTCACAGTCGCCTCAATGACATCACCGATACGCAGCATACTGTGATCTTCAAAAGCCGGCAGCATCGCAGAGTACTGATCGTCCACTGCTACAAATGTTCCAAAATTATCACTGAACTCATAGACACGGCCATTGACAATATCACCTGTATGATATGGTGATTCTAATGACAGAAGATCATACAAATGCTTCATGCTTGCACACAGACGTCTGCTCTTGTCAATATATAATGTCACTAAGACTTCATCCTCCGGCTGAACCTTAACCGCCATCTCTTTATATGGAAGAAACAGATCTTTTTCCAGTCCCCAGTCAAGAAATGCACCGATCTTTCCAACCTCTTTTACAGTCAGCACCGCAAGACCTCCCAATGTCAGCTTCGGTGTGTTTGTCGTCGCAATGAGCCGGTCCTTAGAATCCTTATAGAGAAACACCCGGAGTTCATCCCCGATCTTCGTTCCTTCCGGCACCTGTTTTTCCGGCAGTAACACGCGGGTTTCATTCTCCATGCGCTCTGCGAGATAAACGCCAAATTCTACTTTTTTTATCACAACAAGTTTCTGATATTCACCTAATCGCATTTTTATGATTGCCTTTCTTTTTTCTGAATCTGAAAGCAGATGATGGCATATGACGCCCCTTTTTCATCTGCCAAAGTAACTGTAATCTGTTTTTCTTCCATCGTGACAACCGGATACAGCATATCTCCTAACATTGCAGCTTTACGATACTCCGCACGAAGTCCACCGACAAAAACCTGTTCCGGCAGATATTCCTCCGCCACCAGAATGTATTTTCCATTATTCATATGATGGTTTGTATCAATGTAAAAACGGGAAACACGTACCGGTTCCTTTTCGACACTTTTTTGCACTGCCTCATCCGGTAAACTGATCTTACGATCTGCCCATTCTCCCGGTATTTCATCCCTGATCTCCGGTATATAAACTTCTTGCATCCGTTCCGATACCCGTGCCGGGCGTATTTTCTCAGTGTCCATAAATACCCACACCGAGTTTGCCTCTGCAAATATTTCTCCATCTTCTCCCTCAATGCGGAAGTTCCGGTACCCATAAAATCCACGGAATGCATACGGCCATGTACTGACCTTAATATGCTGTCCCATCTGCGGATATCGGTAAACTTTGATTTCCCAGGAAGATAAGATCCATGCCACCTGTTCTTTTGCAAGATAATCCACACCTACTCCAAAATCCTCTGACTCAAACGTACAACAATCCTGCAGATAATCCAATAATGACGGTAACGTCAGTTCCTTTTCACTATTTACTTCACTGTAACGCACACGGTTGCTAAAACTATACATACGATGCCTCGATTCCGGGTATTTGAAACGTCCATAACTGCTTTACTGTTTTTGTTCTTTTGTTATGCTACCACATTTTTCTGAGTTATGGTAGGGATATTCGAAATTTTCTGTCTGTGACCACTGGCTGTTGCGCCTCCCCGGTCAAAAAAATAACCTCAGCAGTTCTCACTGCTGAGGTCTCATTAGCAGGGCTACAAGGATTCGAACCTTGAAATGACGGAGTCAGAGTCCGTTGCCTTACCGTTTGGCGATAGCCCTTTGTGTTATTTTGTTTTTAGCGTTTCGCGCCGTCAACAATAGCTATTATATATGAGTGAAATAAAAATGTCAACTGTTTTTTGAAAAAATTTTAAAAAATTTGCAATTTTCCTTCAACCATTGCATATAATACCATTTCACCCCAGGAAATATCAGCTTTTCCATTGGTTGCCTCGATAATTTCTTTTTCGGTCTGCTCCTGCATCTCAGATGGAACCATGAGAAGCAGCTCCACTTTTTCGGTATAAACGGTGTCGATGAGTGTCAGCCCGTTTTGTGCAACCAGATACTGTAATTTCCCAAGTCCGGTATAATCGGTTCCCACTGACAGTCTGCGTCCTTCCTTTTTATCAATAATGACGCTTGCCGCAAGCCCTTCCTGGACTGATTTCTGATATGCACGCACAAGTCCGCCTGTTCCAAGGAGTACTCCGCCAAAATATCTTGTGACGACCACAGCCACATTGTGGATATCTTCCCGCAGCAATACATCAAGCATCGGTCTTCCCGCTGTCTGTGCCGGTTCCCCGTCATCCGAGCAGCGGCTCATCTCCTGTCTGTCTCCAATGACAAAAGCAGAGCAGTTATGTCTGGCATCCCAGTATTTCTTTTTCATCTCTGCAATAAATGCAACTGCTTCTTCTTCTGAAGAAACCGGACGCACCGTTGCAATAAATCTTGATTTTTTTTCTACAATCTCTGCCTCTCCACCGGAATATACTGTTTTCATACTCATTCCTCTCGTCACAAAACTTTTTATATTTTATCAGTCAGATATTTCTACATATAAATAGGTATATTTTCATCTCTGATTCTTCGCGTGTTCCTATGGTATCATGTTTTTTTTTGAAATTCAATTCTTAAAAATAAATGAAGAACACCTGTATTTTCAGTTTTTCCTTTATTCCGACACATTTCTTTGCTATAATATGAAGATGGTTCATTTTGATTATAAAAAGGATTATAATTTCATACCTTATTTTTATTACAAAAAAGGAGACCTAACATGAATTATGGAAAGAAAAGTACGCAAAAGCGCGAAAAAGAATTAACTTCCAAAAGTACCATGATTCGCAAAAAGTTTTATGTGATTTTTTGTAAGTCGCTGCTTGTATGTGTATTTGCCGTCATGGTAATCGGCGCCTGCTCCGGTGTTGGAGTCATTCGCGGAATCATCGCCTCAGCTCCAACGATCGATGATATTGTTGCCACTCCTACCGGTTTCTTATCCACGGTTTTAGATGCAAATGGCAACCAGACTGCCACATTGGTTGCATCGGGTTCTAACCGGCGCGCCGTTACGATCGATGAGATACCAAAGAATCTGCAGCATGCATTCGTTGCCATCGAAGACGAACGTTTTTACGAGCACAACGGTATCGATGTAACAGGTATCATTCGTGCCGGCGTAAAAGGTGTCGCATCCGGTTTTCATTTCTCGGAGGGTGCCAGTACCATCACGCAGCAGCTTTTGAAAAATACCGTCTTTACCAGTTGGACAAGCGAATCTTCCATGGCTGACAAGTTTGAACGAAAGTTCCAGGAGCAGTATCTCGCCCTGCAGTTAGAAAAAGTAGTGGACAAGGACTGGATTCTGGAAAATTATCTGAATGCGATCAACCTCGGACAAAATACTTTAGGTGTCGGTGTCGCCTCGGAACGTTATTTTGGCAAAGACGTTTCTGATCTTACTTTATCAGAATGTGCAGTCTTAGCCGCCATTACCCAGAATCCTTCCAAATATAACCCGATTACCAATCCGCAGGAAAATTCCAAGCGCCGCATGAAAGTGCTTAACAACATGAAAGACCAGGGTTATATCTCGCAGGAAGAATACGATGAAGCTGTTGCAGACAATGTTTACGACCGCATCCAGCTCGTCAACATTGAATCTGAAACCAACAGCATTAATTCTTATTTTGTTGATGAACTGACAGATCAGGTCATCCAGGATCTGGTGGAGCAGAAAGGCTACACTGAGACGCAGGCTTACAAAGCACTTTATCAGGGTGGACTTACGATCTACTCTACACAGGATCCGGAAATTCAGGCGATCTGTGATGATGAAGTGAATAATCTGGACAATTATCCGACTGCGCCGAAAGTATCGTTTTCCTATCGTTTATCTGTCCGCTCTGCCGACGGTTCCATATCGAATTACAGTGAACAGACGATGCTTTCCTATTATCAGTCTTCCAACAAGAGTTTTTCGATCAACTTTAACTCCGAAGAAGAGGCAGCTGCTGCAATTGAACAGTACAAAACGGACATCATGAAAGACGGTGATACGATCGTAAATGGAAGTGAAACCGTTACCTACACGCTTCAGCCGCAGGCAGCTCTTACGATCATTGATCAGAGTACCGGAAATGTCAAAGCATTAGTCGGCGGACGTGGAGACAAAACCGCCAACAAGACTTTAAACCGTGCAGCAGATACCACAAGACAGCCGGGATCTACTTTTAAGATCATTGCCGCATATGCACCTGCACTCGATGCCGGTGGTCTTACCCTTGCCTCCGTTCAGGATGATGCACCATACAATTACGGCAGTGGTCAGGGTGGTGCCGTTAACAACTATGACAACCGTTATCGCGGTTTCACAACACTGCGTGAGGCAATCACTAACTCCATCAATATCGTTACCGTAAAAACGTTAGCACAGATTGGTCCATCCCTCGGATATGATTATATCTGCGATTTCGGCATCACAACCGTCGGTCTGGATGAGAGTTCCAATGAGACTTTAGCACTTGGCGGTCTGACACATGGTGTTACCAACTTAGAGCTTACGGCTGCTTATGCAACGATCGCCAACAGTGGGACTTACATCAAGCCAAAATTCTACACTAAAATTTTAGATCATGATGGAAATGTACTGATCGACAATACTGAACCTGTCTCACACACCGTCTTAAAAGACACTACCGCATGGCTTTTAACCGATGCCATGAAAGACGTTATGACTCAGGGAACCGGTACCCCGGCTTACTTTGGAAGCTCTATGGCCCAGGCCGGAAAATCCGGTACAACAACCAAAAACCGTGATGCATTGTTTGCCGGCTTCACACCATATTATACCTGTGTTGTATGGGGTGGATTTGATGATAACTCGCCACAATCCGGCGGTCAGACCACTTATCCAAAGAAAATCTGGAAAGCGGTTATGAGCCGCATCCACGAAAATCTGGAATATCAGGATTTCACAAAGCCATCCGGGATCGTTACAGCCCAGGTCTGCAAGGAATCCGGAAAACTTGCAATCGCCGGTGTCTGTGATGCGGATCCACGCGGCAGTCAGGTCTATACCGAATATTTTGCTGAAGGTACACAGCCTACCGAATATTGTGACCATCATATCGTTGCAAATATCTGCAATGCTTCCGGTCAGCTTGCCGGTGGTTACTGCCCGGCAGATTCCATTTCCTCCAGAGTATTCGTCATTGGCGGAACGGTTGGAACAGAAGATACTCCGTATCTTCTGACGGATGATTTTAAGAATAATACCTGTACAATGCACAACGAAGGAAATTCCACCTACCAGGGAACTTCTGCTTTCTCCGCAGTTCCAGGTGTAAATAATGATACTTCCGGCGGCACACAGGCTCCTGCCGACAATACCCAGCAGACACAGCCGCCTGCGGATAATTCCGGTGGGGATAATTCTGATAGCACTCCTGCCGATACCGGCGGTACAGATAATTCCGGCGGAGGCAGTTCTGATAATCCTCCTGCCGATACCGGTGGTACGGATAATTCCAGCGGAGACAACAACTCCGACGGAAATGGCGGATGATCACTCATAAAACAGAAAAATACCGGGGCTCCTTTTCATGGAACTCCGGTATTTTTCTGTTTAGTAAACTAAAAACCTTTCGTCTATTTTTTTGTGGCAATTAGGACAATAACAAACCTTTTTTATTTTTCGTTTCCAGGTCGCTTTCATTCCCAATTTCTCATAACAAAATGGGCATCTGTTTCTGAAATATTCAGGTTCCTGAATTATTTTACCTTGTTTCATCTTTTTCCCTTTTCTATTAGGCTCCTGCCTTAAGTCTAAGCGACACTTTACCTGTTTCAACTTCTACATTATATCCTCTAAATATTCCAATAATGGTAGCTATTCCTAATATACTTATTACATAAATTGCGACATTAGCTTCTGCTGCCTCTACAACTCCTCCTGCAGTTAATGCACTAACAGTTAATACGCCACCTCCCGGCACTGCTGCTAACGATGTTAGTAATGCTATGATTGCAGCGATTTTTACCGATGAAAGTTTCCCCATCCATTTCATCTTCTTTGCCAGATCCCCCTGAACTTCAATATATGGCTCCTTACGTTTAATTGCTGTCTTTAATTCTTCTTTTGAACTGACCACAACTTTATTGATACTATTTTTCTTTTTTCCAAACATAATTTTCCATCTCCCATAAAGTATATTTTTATTACACCTATCCCTTTTTATTTTCACTATGTTCTTTGCGGATTGTTCCTATCCTTTTATCGGATCTGGTATCCCGTCCATTACTATTACGAAAAGTTCCCGGCGGAAGTCCTTGTTTCTTTTCAAATGTACCTACCGTACAGTCACTTCTTGTTTTTCTCGTTTTTTTATCAGCCATATTACACCTTTCCCTTACTTCATTCTTTTTTAAATCTTACATCTTGAAATGAACCTTTTAACTCACTGGCAACTTCTACAATATTTTCCGGATCTTCACCTTGTGACATTCTGAAAAAGTCATCAGCTACTACCCATCCTAAAAATTCCGTTAATGCCGCAGCCGTAGATCCACTTATAATTCCACCTATTAACGTGCCAACTCCCGGAATCATTTTTAACAATCCTGAAGCAACGGAACGTCCCGCTTGTTGTGTTAATGCAACTCCAGCAATTGATTTTGCCGCTGCTTCTGACAAAGAGATATCGAATAAGTCACCTATTTTTATAATCATACCTATCTGTGCTACTGTGATAGGTATTGCATCAGACATTGGTATCGGTATAAGTCCTGCCACTGCCGATGCACCAGTCGCTGAATGAATGATTATATTGCATTTCCTTTTCAATTCTTTTGGCATGTTCACTTTTGATTTGCTCATATTTCTTCCTCCCTCGTTTTGCCTTATATAAAATCTAAAATTTTATACAATCTCATCTTTTGCTTCCCTCAATATCTGCCTCACCCTGCTCTCTGAATACCCGTATTTTCTTGCCAGGGCATGTACATTTTTCCCATTATACTCGGAACAGATTTGCTGCATTATGTACGTCTTCGAATAAAACTTTAGCGGAAACATTAACTGTAATCCTTTAAAATGACTATATATTTTATAAGCATTTTCAACGCCAACCGTTTCAGCCAGGTCCTTATATACTCCAGCCAGATCTTCCGAAGTAACTTCCGTCATACTTTCCAAGCATATCACCTCACATGTAAAATATTTCTTTCATTATATTGGGTTTGCATTGCAAATTACAGTTATAGATTGCATTGCAATTTCTACTTGCAAATTACAATTTCAGGTAAAGCAGTTTAAACCGTAACGGGTTCAAACTGCCACTACTGTAACCTGGGGTATCGCTATTTTTATTATTTCTGTTTTTCCTGCAACTTACTGCGCACCATTTTTTTGAATTTTCCATAAAACCCAGTCCAGTAATCATACTGATAAAAGGTGTCTGCCGTCTTATCATAGATCCATATGTTTCTTCTCAGGCTGTGTCCGCCCTGGCTGGAGCAGGAGCGCATCTGATAGTTTCCATCTTTTGTATAAATCATTTTATCAAAAAGGATTCCTCTTTTTATGACTTTCCAGATCTGTTTGTACTCTTCTTCTGTCTCCGCATTTTGTATAAAATGCTGATCTACCAGATCCGCCATCTCTTCACGGCTTATGTGGATTGTATTTAATTTTCCTTTGCTTACCTTACTCACCAGTTTATCTTCGATTGTCTGCTTCATAATCTGTTTACTCCTTCTTTTCTGTTATCTTGCGATTGCTCTTATTCCCAATCCCGAATCTATTTGAAAAAAATGCATTTTAAAATCGCAATCGGAATCAGTATCCAGCCAAACATCATTCCTATTAAAAATTTTTTCATGTAATGCACATAAGCGGAAGAGTAAAATACAACTTTTCCCTCATACAATACCTTGTTTGTTGCCCAGTAGGATGCTGCCGCATAAATGATTAAAAGAACTGTTTCCATGACGTATGCCCTCTCTTTTCTTAAAGACTTGTTTTTGTTTACAGGCTCATTTTACCAAACCGGCTATTTTTACTTGTAAGAGTGATTAAAAAACTGCCACACCGGGTTGTCCGATGTGGCAGTTTTTATTTTTGCCTTATGTCATGTTTAAATTCAAAATCCTTATACTGATACTTTTCTGCTATTTTTTGCAGCAAAAGCAAAACTCTCTCCTGGTCATAAGCCGTATCCTCCAAAAATTCCTGCAAATGCCTTTTCGCTTCTATGATCGAATTGGTTACATCTGAATCGTATTCTTTTTCCAATAACTGCTGCAGTACCACGCACAACTGTCCGATCCCGTCTTGCCTGTCTGTCAGGATTTTGGAATCTGTTTTTTTTTCAAGCAGGATATACAAGGCTGCTAAATATATCCGGATTGTTTCATTTATATTTGCTATATCCTCATATTTAAATGCAATATAATCTATATCCCAATAGTGATCCGTTGTATCCTCTTTGACATTTTTTTCTAAAATATGCGCAGCTGTCTTATCGTACAACAGCGCAAGATTCTGTTCTGCTGTCTCTAATTTTCCATTATCAATCTCTAATGTGACAAGATCATGCTGCATGCTCGAATAGTCCGTCCAGAACTCGCTGGCTTCTATCTTTTCCCATGTTTTTTCTGCTATTTTGATTGCTTCTTTAAGACACTCTTCTTCCTTTTCTCCATCTTCTATATAGCTATACTGATTTGCAGCCTCCTTCCATATCTCAATCTGTTCTTCCGGTGTATATTTTTTTTGCGCGATCTGTTTTTCTGCTAACAGTCTGTAGTTACACATTTTCCTGATCTGCGTGATCTGCTCATAATCAAAATTCCCCTCATTCATAAGCTCTTCCCTTGTTTTATAAATAAGGCTTTGAAGAAACGCATCATTCAGATCGTATTTATTGTATATATCCTGTGCCTGGTTGCATAGCTCTAACCCTTCCTTTATATTTTTGCAACGATATTCCTTCGAAAGTTCCGCCAGCCTTATCAGGCAGATGATCTGATTCTTTTCAAAATGGTTCTTTCCCTCATATTTTTTTATGACATTCCAGAGAATTGTTTTTCTGATATTATTTTTTCCATATTCACGGACTCTGTCTATTACAGATAAAACCTCCTCCATGGAAGAGGTTTCTTTCTGTATATATTCCACAAGAAAATCACCGCAATGTTCCTCAATTTCATTTGTTCCAAGCATCTTATAATATTTCAGACATTCTTTCCACAACTGCGTTTTTTCTGTCTTATTCTCTTCAATGGAATACAGAAAATAGCAGGCAGCAAGCATATATCCGGTATCATACGCATTTTCCGGTGCAGGATCCATCCTTTGCCTTAATTGAATGGCATACTGTCTGGCTTTTTGCAATTTCTGGTGTTCTTTTAATATTCCAATCAGCTCTATGCAGATATCTTCCGATTCTGTATCAGAAAAAGCTCCTTCTAATGTCTGAATGGCAGAATCTATATCACCTTTTTTCCGGTAAATTTCTGCAATACTTTTCGCTGCATATTCCCGGCTTTCCGGAATACATATTCCTTCCATCGTCGCAAAATCTTCCTCGTATACTTTCTGATAACACGCGATCGCTTCCTGCTCTTTTCCGTTATTTTCATATTCTTCTGCCAGTTCTGCATAAGACATATTGTTTCCATCATCAATTTCATGGAAAGATGTATCTTCTCTTAACTGGTTTAAAAGTTCCTGATACTGGTAGCCTTTTTTCAGATTCAGGCGAAATTCTCCCCGGTAAGTCAGACCAGGATCTTTCGAATAATAATCTCTTATTTTTTGATATGCTTTTTCTTTTTCCTTTGGCATATAGGAAGTCAATGGCATTTGTTTCATTACCAGATCAAATAATTGACTGATTTTTTCATAAAGATTTTCCATCTGTGGAATCGGTACATCTGCCGCACACCATTCCACACGGTCATCTAACATGTCGGAAGTCTCACTTGCCATTTCAAAATATTCCCTTACCAGATAATCCGGATTTTCTGAACTTTTTCTGCAATATGCTGCTGCACTATCCAGATGTCCGGCCATCTCATCTAACTTTTGCATTGCACTTTCCGGATAATCTGTGGCAGACCAGTCAATTTCAATACTGTCATTCACCATTTTGATCCGTTTCCTCTCAATCCTTTGCAACAGATCATACGCCTCTGTATCTCCTTGCCCGAGACAGATTTTTTCTGCCTCTTGAAGTTTTTCCTCATCTCCTGCTCTAAAGCAAAGCCATGCATAAGACATGTTATTTCCGGTAAGGCGTTTTATAAAAATCGCAGCCATTTTCTCCCGGATATCATGTTGTGCATAAACTTCCGGCTCTACTGACAGATATTCATTCATCCCGGCAACAATGTGTCTGCAATTATCCGCATCAGGCACTAATTCATGGTAAATCAGATCCTGTATCACCTGGTGCAGCGATATTTTTCCGGTAACTTTGTTCCATATAACCCAGCCATTTTGAATAAAACCGTCGAGTTTTTCTGCGGTTTCTTTGATTCCACATAATAATATTTCAAATTGTGACCGGCTAATACGGATTCCATCAAACAGGGAAAGGCTTGCAATAATTTCTCTTTCTATGACATCAAACCCAGAAATATCAAACAGAATCTTTAAATGGCTGTTTACACTCTCAGAGCGGAGTTTCCTGTCTTTTCTCTGTCTGATTTGGACTTCTTGTGTGTTCGTAACTCCGTCTTTTTCCAAAAATTTCTGATAGAGTATTTCCGGAGAAATCTCTGTGTTTCTCAGATATTTTGCAATCAGTTCCACGGTCATCGTATGATGTTCCACATATTCGATTAACTGCCGGACTGCTTCGACTTCTTTTTCCGTATAAGGAATGGAAGTATAAGTATAAAACAGATTTAAGATTTCCTGAATATCTTTGATCCGGTCAACATTGATCTGCTCATAATTATAATCTCTGAAATCTTTTCTTGTCGTAATGATAAATTTACAGGGACAGGCGAACAGGGTTTCTAAATCTTCATCTGCATCTACGTCAAAATTATCAATAATAATCAGATCTTTTGGCGTTGCAGCCTGTTTTAAAACTTCGATCTTTCTTTTAAAATAATCCCGCTCTGTCTCATCTTCTTCACGGCTGATCTGGTTGATTCCAATTTCATCCCGCACAAGTGACTCTATATTTTTCTCATATACTGCGAAAACAACGGTATCATACTGCGCCCGGTGCCGGTATGCATACTGTTTTGCAAGTTCTGTCTTGCCAATTCCTCCAATTCCGGAAAGGAATACAAGCTGATTCTTTGCAAGAAGCTCGTTGATTTCTTCTAAATCATCCTGCCTTCCAACAAAACAGGCAGAATTATACTGGAATGAATCCAGCAGATATACATCATTGATGTCTGCTAACTTTATCAGTTCGTCAAGCGCATCGATTACCTTCTGCATCTCATGCCATCTCGGTGCCGTCGCAATAGACAATGTCTTTTTCAAAAATAAATCTAACATTTTATAAAGCTTCGGCTGATATTTTTCGCTTCCATACCGCATTTTTTCAAATGAATAGCTGCTCGCGATTCTGCAGTCAGCTTCACACGGTTTTCTGCCAAAAAGTAAAAAAAACAGCATGGCACCTATGGAATAAACATCGGAATGAAATCCTATTTTTTTGATTTTTCCCTGCATCTGTTCCGGCGCAGAAAATCCATCCGAATAAGGGATTCCTGCATTTTTCTGTAATTCCCCGATTGCAGTTACGGAATCAAAATCAAATAGAATTACATGCTCCGGTGTTTCCGGCAAAATCAGCACATTTTCCGGCTTTATATCCAGATGAAGATATCCCTTCTGATGATATTTCAGAATAATCTGCGCAAGACTTTTCATATGCCGGAAAAGTTCCTGCAATGACTGATCCTCATAATACCTGTAATCAATTCCTTCATCCATTGGCAGCAGGATATAAACTGTGTGATTACAGGAAATCACATCGACCGCATTGACGGTAGAGTTCGTCAGCCCTAACGTATTTCTGATATCCGTATTTCTTTTATACGCATCTGTAAAGCGGTTTTTTGCTTTTTCAAATTTTTCTGGATTTCCAGAAGGCACCAGCTCTCCGGTAGCAGCTCTGGTCAGTTGGATGTATGCCGGATAACACTCCCGGACTCTTATTTTGTGTTTTATCTGCATCTGATCCCAGTAAATGGCATCATATACAATACATCCGGCTCCTCTCCCTGCTTCGTCTGCAATCCGGATTTTCCGGTTTTCTGAAATTTTCATTTCATATCCATTGCACAATGCAATTCTCATATCCCGCATTTTTATCCTCATTGATTATAAAAAATAATTTCTCTGTAACTATCAGATTAACTGTTTCCCGTTTATTATAACGATATTGCTCTGCAAGTTTGTAATTGTATTTTTGTAGAAAAATTTATCGGTTTCAGCTATAATCTTAGCAGAACATATCTGCATTTAACAGAGTATTTTTATCATGAAAAAGAAACGAGAATGAAAATGAAATCAGACTATACACTTTATAATCAGAGCAGTATCCAGAATTATTCTTCGATAGACAATGTCGATCAGGCAGTTGAATATTTAAAAGATCCGACTCATTTCCGCTCTTTCGGACAAGGTCTGACCGAACTTCTGCAAAAAAAGAACGCTCCTGTAGACTTTTCAGACAATGCTGAAATGGCTGATTATCTTTTCTCTAAACTGAAAGATATCGGTTCTACAATCAGCCGTGCAACAGTGATGTCCTGGTTTACCGGAAATCACCGCCCAAAAGTAGAGGCTGGAAGCCGTCCGAAAATATATGAACTGTGTTTTGCCATGCAGCTAACCTATGAGGAAACTGTCTGGTTTTTTCAGCATGTCTATTATGACCGTGCTTTTAACTGCCACAACATCCGTGAAGCAGTCTATTATTATTCTTTTTTACATCAGCTTTCTTATCAAAAAGCTCAGGAAATAATTCAGAAAATTGACGCGGCACCCGTTACTTTACCAGTTTCGGATGACATCGATACTTATTATACCAGTTATGTACAGAATACGATTGCTGCAATGGAATCTGCCGATGAACTAATAGATTTTTTAATTGCAAATAAAGCAGACTTCTGTCACTGGAACAAAAGTGCTCTTCATACGCTGCATGACCTGATTTCCCAGCTCATCGGTTCAAAAGAAAGTGATGATGCTGTCAACGAACTTCGAACCACACTCTATGCAATGTCCCGTAACAGAAATATGATCTCCGGCAGAATTTCCATTGATATTCATAAGTATCAGAATTGCAGCCTGCTGGTGCGCGAAATTTTATATGACGCACAGTCTTACAGCACGAACCCTTCTGATCGTGATTATGAATATATTCTCGATTTTATCGGCAACAGAAATCTTTACAATAACAGTTTTATTTTAGACCGCCTGGTGTATACACACTCTGGAATGAACAAAAATCCAAATATTCCTTATATTGTAAGAAATAACTTTCCGAGCAAAAAAACAATGTCGGATATTCTGTCGGAAGAAAAATCATCTGTCTCGACTTCCTATGATTCGATTCGGAAAATGATAGTGCTGCTTGATTTTTACCGTTTCTGGCTGAATGTAAAACTAAGTGTCGGATATACTGAACTGACAAAATCTGAACTGACAGAAACTTATATCGATGAAGCCAATGCATGTCTGGTAAAATGCGGTTATGAAGAACTTTTCGCTACCAATCCCTATGACTGGCTTTTCCTATGTGCTGCATACAGTGAAAAGCCTATCGAATATTTCCGCGCGTGCATGTCACCAGACATGTGGACGGACGATGAAGATTTTTAGATTTTTCAGCAAAAACCCCGAAGTCACCTTCGGGGTTTTCACTGTTGATGTATATACTAACTAAGGGGATACATTTTTTCGCATTTTCCTTAGTTTCTGATTTGATAAAAGCCTTTATTTTCGGCATTTTCTGATTATCTGTCGTTTTGCTCTAAGCTGAAATTCCCAGTCAGATTCCCAGACAAATTCCCAGACTATTTTCTGGCTGTCTTTCCATATCCGTTCTATTCAAAATGATATTCATCCTGACTTCCAAGTATTGTTTTCCAATCCTGCCTATCCTTTAAAACCCGCAAAACAAATACCTGTTTTTCAGCAATATCAACTGTAAAGAACACATTATATGTACCAAAGGATTTTATTCTGATTTCATATCCACGATATTCAAAACTTACCCCTCGATAACCAAATGGAAAATTAGTCAGTCGCTGTACTTCTTTATCGTATTTATCAAGAAAATTCAGTGCCGCATCTATATTAGCAAATTTTCGCGCAATATATCCTGCCAACCCTGTTACATCTTCTGACGCTTCCCTTGTCACACGTAACCTATATTGCATATTCCTTTAACAACCTTTCGCGAATTTGTCTCATTGCTTCTTCATGTGGAATGGTATTCCCCTGTTCCATATCATCAATTCCTTTATCCAATTCACGAAAGAGTTTTTCTTCCTGCTCGCTATATTTTACAGTTTCCTGTGCTAATGGTGCCATAAAATCACCCTATCCTTCCTTATAAAAATCACTATTGGTTTCTTTTATTATACTCTGATATCAGCCAAAAATCCATCATAACTATTGCATAGACTTGTCTCCTGCTTCTTTGCTCTGATAAAGATCTGATATCTTCATACTCTGCTTCCTAATATAGTCTGGCTGCAACTCCAAATAACGCATTGTCGTCTCAATACTCGTATGTCCGACGTTTGCCTGCACTACCTCTAATGGCACACCTCTTGCCACCGCAATAGATACATACCCATGCCTCATAGCATGTATCCATATGTCCGGACAGTTATTTCCATCGGCACGTATCTTTTCAACAATCCGATTGATGCTCTGTCTGACTGAACCGACATTTACGGGTTTTCCCTTAGTATTTACAAATAATAAGTTTTCAAACTCGCCCTTTATATCTTCTTGTATCGGTTCGACAATAATTTTTCGTAACTCCAACTGGCTTTTTATCGCTTCCTCTGCCTCTGGTACTAAATAGATGTCCCGGATACTTTCGCGCGTCTTAGGTGTTTCTATATAAAACACCCCCTGCGTTGTTTTCTGCAAATTCTTGGTAACATGCAAAACATGGTTATCCCAATTAACATCACAGATCATTAAAGCTAATGCCTCTCCAACCCTCATTCCTGTATAGAGCAGCAGTTTATATAAATTTGCATATAAACTTTTTCCTGCATACTGTAAAAACTGGTCTCTCTGCTCTTCCGTAAAACTTCTTTGCTGCTTTACCGGCAAGTTACTTGGTGCCTTTACCTTCGGGTATGGATTGTCATCTGCCGAAAGCATACCACGCCTTACAGCTTCATTCAGCAGAGTACGCAGCATTTTTCTAACGTTATTCACTGTACCCTGTTTCATCTTTTTTTCTACAAGATGATTATATACTTTTTGAATATGATACGGCAAAAGATTTTTCAATTTTACCTTTCCAATAAAATCCTTCAAATAATAATCATACAAAAATCTGTACTGCTGCACGGTTGTCGGCTTTAATTCCGGGTGATACTCTCCTACATATAATTCAAAAAGTTCTTCTACCGTAACATTACTTTTCTTTTGTGGGGAAATGTGCATATCTATCTCATATAGCCTTTTCCGCAATCTTTTTTCTGCTTCTGCTTTCGTTTTCCCTGCAAAATAAATTCTTTCACCTTTATACACTTTATCGGCATAGTAAATTTCCTTTTTCCTGTCATAATAAATATTTGCCGGTAATACAGTTTTTCCATCCTTATCAAAAGCCATATTCAAATCCTCCCATGAAAAGAGGCAGAGTTTCCTCCGCCTCTTTCTTAACCTTTAGTAGCTGTTTTCCTCAATATACTCAAGGATTTTTTTCACATTAAATCTTAAAATCCTGCTGCCTTCAATATCAATGCGTGCCCCTGCTGCAACAGCCACTTTTAAAGCACTTGGTCTGCCTAATTGCAGCAGTTCACATAAACCCTCTACGTTCACAACTACTGGTAATCCTTTTGTCTCTGTTATGCTTGTATCTGTATTCATTCTTTTGTCCTCCTGTTATTTTGAGTATAATTGTATTCCGCAAAAAGCTGACTGTGGGTTCATTCAATTAATTGAATTCCCAGATAACCATTTACTGGTGAATTATAACCATCAACTCTTCTTTTGGTACTGGCTATGCCAAATGTATTTTTAAATAGTCGTGAAAACTGCGGTTTATCGCTATCTCGTATATGTATGTCCTTTTCCGCACAGAATTTCCGATATGCCTTAAACAACGCATCTGTGGGTACAAACGCATCTTCACGTTCTTTTACCACTTCACAGCATTGATAAAAGAATTCTTTCAAACACTTTTGGCGGCAGTTCTCTCTCCATTCATTTAACATCCTATCAGCAAGTTCTGATTCATGAAAAACAAAATTATTTCTATACAAATCACGGTATGCATGTGCCGCTCTGGTAGCAATTGCATGACGCTCTTTCCATAATTTTTCTGGCATACTATAATCTCGATTTTCATCAGCTATAGATTTAACAAACGGTATTAACAGCATTCTATGATAAAATGCCTCATCATCCTCCTTTAGCTGAATTGGATGATTTGTTGCAAATAAAAATTTACAATGATGCGTCACCGTTCTGTTCTGCACATATTTTTCTTCGCAATCTATTTTTGCATCACCGGTAAGCAGCTTTAACAACTGCACTGATTTTTTGTCTAACATGCCTGCTGGCAAATCCATGTTGTAATTAAGGATCCTTTGACTTATACTCCCAAGTTTGAAACGGCTTCCAAATTCATTAAGCGAAATAGTTGAAATATTGCCCTCTCCTATTGTCTTTGCTATAAATTCGCCAATAATGCTTTTTCCACTATCGGGAGCTGTTCCAAATACAAAGAATTTTTTAGCCTCCGTTCCTTGTGAATAAATATATCCCAGACATTGATAAAATCTTTCTAATGTATCTACATCTCCTCCTGTAGCCTGCATTATGATTTTATCCATATATGGCGTCTGTACTTCTTCATTCCCTAAGTATTCGGCATTTATCTCGAATAACACAGGATATTTTGAGGTGCTATTTATAAGTGCATCTTTCTCTGCATTATATATGCCATTTTGAAAAACAATCATATGTTTTGCAGTCGCAACATCCTTTTTCTTAAATTCACCTGTCAGACTACCATTTGCCTGCATATATTTATACGTATCCTGAAATCGGTTATAATATGGAATTCTTTTTTGCATCTCTTTTGGCAGCACACTTCGCGCTTCCCTGACAAAGGATTCTTCATTAAGCTGTCGATAATATTTGCCGTTCCAAATATAAAGCTTTTCCTCTATTTTTTTAACTATTGCGTTTTCAAGAATGAGTTCCTCTATTTCCTGCATCCGTAATTCTTTTTCTCTTAGCAACGTATGCAAATTCTTTTTCGTGTCATTTGTAGAAATTACTTTTACGACGATATCTTCCAATTCATCCTCAAGCTTATTTCCATTTATTTTATTACATGAATAATCAAATTCTGTCTCCATATCAACCTCTGTCTGATGGATTATAAACGGTGTCGCTGTATTTTCTAATTCATTCAGCAAGTCGATTGTCCGCGCCTGTCGTTTCATAAACAAATTATTCCCACTCATCATCAAAATCCCCTTTCCCGTAAGGCTCTTCCTCTATGACATTCTCTGACACCTCTATCGAATTTTTTATAAGATATTCCAGTATCGGATATGTTATCGAATTTACATTCTCTATTTCGCTATCATCTATAGCAATTAAAGCTGGTATGTCATCTTTAATATCTACAATCAATAAATCGTACGATTCACTTATTGCATGTATAAATAAAATACACCCATCTGTATTTGCTTTTCGATAACCACGAAAATATGCTTTCTTGTCTTTCCAGAGGATCATCCGCATCTTTGGTGCAAAACCAATCGACATCTCTATCTGCTGGATCGGTTCCACGCATTTCATATCTGGTAACTTAACGTAGCCTTCTATTTTATTGCATGTATGAACTTTTCCATTTTTTACAAAAGTAGCCTGTCCATTCTTAATCAAAAGCTGATTTCTCCACTGCGGCTGCTCTCTTAGCCTCTCTACATACTTCTCCAATCTGCTTGTTTCGACCTCTGTCATATTACTTTGGGTTGTCATTGTTTCTTTCATACATTTTATCTCCTTCCGTCGGCTGTATTCTGCCATTGCCAACAATTCAATTGTACGATATCATGGTGGATATAGATATATCTACTTAGTGTCCACTTTTTATACGGAGGTGCCTATGAGGCTTGTATACAACAACATTATTGAACCCAAATACCAGTACCATACAGACAGTGATGAAAACGATACAACTATCGGTTCACCAACATTACCCACAACAGATTTAACCCCCATCACACTTTACGATTCAGATCCTTCTGAAGATAAGTCCCCTATTTACATTGATTTCGCCAAGGCTGAAACGCTTGATCAGATAATAACCTTCTGTAATAAATATGGTGCAATCATAAATTTTAAACTTGTCCCCAAAAATGATAATGAATACCACAATTATCAAACTCTTCAAATATTTGAATGTTATAATGATCTTTACGATTGCATTTCATATAAACATTTCAAATATTACCAATTACAAATGAAATATTTAATAGAAATTCACCGTTTGATGCTCAAATACAACACCTTAAAGGATAAATCATATACCAACTCCAAAGATATCGACAACACGTTAAAAGATTTACTATTAAACTGCCTTGCCCTTATTCAAAATCCTTTTTTCTCCGTGATGTATGAATTAGAATATGCCGATACCACCGATCACGAAAAGTATCGAACATACTTTTCAAAATACCCATTCATTGATTACATATATAGATTGAATATCAGCAAATCAAAACACATAACGTCCCAAATTGATGATATTACAGAAGCCAAATCTGCTACAAATGTTGACGACAATTCAGGCATCAAAAAAGATGACAATATCAATACTACGACAGATAACAATGCGGAAAGTAAGACAGATAATAATTCAAACTCCATCACAGACATTAAAACAGATTTCTATTCAGACCTTATAGAAAATAATGGTACTCCCGCACCTAATGCAGACGTAATTAACTTTCTATCCAGAACAATTTCTAATCCATTAACAGATAATGATTTTTGTCATTCTTTTTTTATTAGCCATCAGGAAGTCATCATATCTCTGGCTCAATGTATTTTCTCTGATGTTCTTTCTTTTGAAATAAGAGAAATCTATCCTAAGATTACTTTAAAAGATTCAGAAATAATTTCAGACTGGGAATTTCCAACGCTGGTAAGTGCTATATTCTTCTATTTTTATCTGGACTACTCAAATTCAAAAGTCATTACACGTTGTGCAAATAAAAAATGCAATATGCTCTTTGCACATTCTGGTGCATATACGAACCGAAAATACTGTTGTCGTGAATGTGCACACAAAGTTGCTAATCGAAATTATAAACAAAAAATCACTCATAAGAACGTCTAAATCCCCTGTTCCAGTGTTCCGGTTATATTAGATATCTTTTTTTACTATATTTTTATAAGGGAAATACTCTTTTTCCTATATTAAAAAATGCAATATATCTGGAACACTGGAACACTTTTTTACTCTGCCTTAACCAGCTTATAAAAACTGCTCTTCCTCATCCCGGTTAATCTCATAGCCTCCACTGCTGTTATCTCCCCTGCCTTCCAGCTCTGAATAACCTCTTTCCAGTTATCCGGCTGTTTTATACGCGGTCTGCCATATTTATCCCATCCACCTCTTGCCTTCATCTGTTCAATCCCTTCACGCTGTCTCTTTTCTTTTTTCTCAACCTCTGCCTGTGCCATAGCCGCATATAGTTCAATCAGCATATGATTGACCGTTTCCAATATCATTTTCGCCATAGCATTGTCCATTTTAGACAAATCCTGCAACGTTGTAGGTATCTCCAAGATCATTACCCGTATACCTCGATTTGCCAACATCCGCAGTTCTTCTACTGTATCCTTTTTATTTCTCCCCAACCGGTCTACCTCGGTGATTATCAACGTATCTCCTTCACGTAAAATATCATCCCTTAGTACCGTGTACCGGGGTCTGCTAAAATTCTTTCCTGTCTGTTGATCTGTATATATTTTTTCCAGTTTATAATGGTTATCTTTGCAAAACTCCGTTATCTCATTAATTCCTCTATCTAAATGCTGTTCCTTTGTTGATGTCCTATGATATCCATATATTGCCATAATTTTTCCTCCTGACCTTGCATTGTGGCAGTTAATTTTTTACGATGATTCAGTTTCTCTTTCTTCCATAGTTCAAGCGCAGTCCTTGCTGTGCGCTTGAACTGAATTAGCGTTAAAAAATTTACTGTTACAATGGTAGCGATTCACTGTCCATAAATTTCTGCATACAAAAAGAACGTCCAAAAATCCTATTTGTATAGAATTTCGAACGCTCTTTGTACTCTTTTTTGGTGTCTGCAAATGTATACTTTTATAAACCCGTATTGCTAAGTTCTATCCTTATGATATTCACAATCAGAACTTCTCTTGTTATTCATTCCAAACGCCTGCTATTCTAGGTAGCACATCTAATCTGCTACATCGAACAATTTCGTTTCTATCCTTATAATAATACTCAACCGGCTCTATGCCTTTCAATAAATCCTGCACCTTACTTTTACTTTTTACTGGCGTTGCCTGTAGATAGAAACACAATTTTTCCATTTGTTTCATTTCTGCTTGCGTAAATACCTTGCCACATCCCCGGCAAACATATCTGTTATCGTTATCCTTTTCAGTCATGGCATATATCCGCACTCCAAGTGCCATATCTCCACTCCATCCAAAATGATAGCATATTCTTTTCTTGTGCTTAGAGTATGGAATTCCTGCTTTCGATAACTTTTTTCCCCGGCACTGTTCCTCTTGTTTCTTTTGTTTTCTTGCTCTTCTGCTTAACCTTTTCATGCCATTACTTCCTTATAAATGCAGCAGCTCCAAAACAATATCATTTCCAGTAACGCATAACACGATGGTTCCGATTATAAGCACCAACCATAAAACAACCGTAAGTCCTGCGACAAAATCTGTTCTTTTTCTTAACTTTTGTACTACCATTAAATCCGCTTTCGCCTGATTTGAATTATAATATTTTTTCCCATTTACATAATGATCGCTTATTTCGGTCATACTATTAAGAACTTTATTCGTCGCATTCAATGCCTGATTTGCTGATATCTTTACCTTTTTAGAAGCCATAGTAACCATCCTGCTTTCCAAAAACTCTAAATCGTAAGTACATAATGCCGACACATACTGCTGCCAAGATCAAATTGGTTATAATTGCATCACGCAAATTTACTTTAAATTCCTCTTTTGCATTTTCCAATTTATTCACACCATATTTATCATCCATGTGCATTACTATTAGTCCTTCTGTCAGTTGCCTTAAATCATCCAGTTTTCCCATCTTTTTTACCTCTAAATTTTTGATTCAAATTGGGAACACGATTGAAATCCCTTTTTTAGAACTTTCTTTACCCTGCACATGCACTTCATTTCCATGTCATATTCCCATGTAATTGTCCCACAGGGTTTAATTGCAGAATTTGCCGGGTCGTACCAGTTCTTGCAGAATGCACACTTCTTTGAAGTGATATTATTTGCTCTGGCTTTCGCTTTCATCTATTAATACTCCCGTTGCTTTTTGTATGTATGCGGTTTTTGATTATTTTTACTGCAAAAACCACCTGCTGGCTTTCCTAAGTTCTTCGCTCTGCTCACGGTATTACCACAATGCGAACAACGCCATTCTACATATTTAACTGATGCACTCATCTCTTTTACCTCCGCCATATTACTTTACTAAATTTTCAAAAACTCTCTCACGCGCCGTTCCGAATACTCAAACTCACGCGCTAATTCACGGATATTCTCTCCGTTGTAGTTTTCTTTCACATAAGCAGCAACATAATCTGTGTTATACAACCGCTGTGGAAATGTTATCTGCTGCCCGCGAAATTTCTTATATAGTTTTACCGTTTCCTCCTCCCCTATTACACTTGCAATTTCTTCATAAATGGGTACAAAATTTTCTGACTGCAACATATCACCGCCATTTCTCGATATATTTCTTGAGAAGCTACTATAAATTTACATGTTTTTCCTTGAAATATCACTTTGAAATTTTCATTATTTATTTCACACAATCTCAATTTTTCCGCTTTTACAACAATACCGATATACCTGATCTGACAACTTTTCTTCTGGAAGCAATGTACCATTTACCTCTTTTACCATCCATCTTAATTCCTTTATATCTGCATATTGCACCGGAAGAACCAGAACTTCATGAATAGAACTTGGTAATATGTATAAATCCTGCTCAAATACGTCCGAACTATCTCTTAGTTCTGAAATAAAAACCATAGATGCCGCTCCATTAAGTTTTGCCCGATTGGTAACAACATACAATGGTGCCATATCTTCCCCTTCATCCAGTGGTATATCTAACATACTTTCTTCTAAAAGCTCTGCTATCACACATTTTATGTTTTCTACCATCACTGGTGTTAATTTTCGATAATTCCGACAGGCACACTCATATAAATCCCGCTCCTGTACTTCCCAGATTTTCATATGAAAATAATTAATCAACACTGTCGCACTTTCTTTTTGTCCGGTTTCCATTACATACTGATATACAATCGCCATATCTAAAAACTTCCTATGCGGCAACCGCTCTAACAGTTTCTTATTTTCTTCGTAATTTATGAGTTTTAACGTGATTTTCCCTTGTGCCACACTCCAATCTTTAAAAAATGACATATCCACCATACCTGAAATACAATTTTTCTGATACACTGCTTCTATTTCCTTTACAATATCATCAAATTCCCGTCCACTCTGGTATGACTCGTAATAATATTCCAAGTATATGACCGGACATACATTGCTTTCATTTCCCTGTATCGACAAACCAATGCGCTCTATCCCATTATTTTTCAATACCGGACTTATTATGACTGCTGCATTTCCTGCAAATTTTTCTTCCAAAATCTTTTTTATTCGTTTCTGAAATTCCTGATAACTCATGTCTTTTCCTCCATAAAAATCTAATATACATAATCAAAAAGCATTTATTCCACGCCCATCTTTTCAGCTTCATCAAAATCATTTTCAAAGTAATTACTTATCATCTCCCTTTTTCCAACAAAAATAAGGCATAGCTTTCACACTATGCCCGTTTACCCGTTATCACTCTTACTCATCTTCAAACTCGCGCCGAAACATCAGCCATAAATTGTATGACGTGATAATAACGATATTTATAATTTTTAAAACCTTTTTCTTCTTATCACACATTCTCTGCCTCCTTCCACATAGATATTATATAAATGCAGTCGCACACTTTGCGTTTTGTCCGCAAAACACCTATTTAATACAATTTCATCCAATATAGACCACTATTTAAACAAAGGAGACAACAGAAAATGTTTAAAAATGAACCCGATTTACTAACACGTAAGCAGTGCCAAGACCTGTTACACATCAGCAAATCAAAAATGTTAGATTTGATTCACAAAGATTTAATTCCCGCACATATCATCGCAGGAAGTTTCCGAATTGAAAAAGCAGATTTAATTGATTTTGTTCAAAATTCCCGTTACTGGAAATAAGAATTATAAAAAACTCCCAGAAAATTCCCAGACACTTCATTTTTTTTAGTTTCATACAAGCGAATTTTTCTAATTTTTCACACGCAAAAAAATCTCTCAGCCATTGATTTTCCTATATAGACAGCAAAAACCCCGAAGTCACCTTCGGGGTTTTCACTGTTGATGTATATACTAACTAAGGGGATTAGATTTCACCAATCTAATCAAATTAGATTAGTGCATATTAATGTAACTCTCTGGATACGAAATCCGGATAACCTGACTCTAATCCATGCTCAGTGGAATCAAGTCCCTCAATTTCTTCCTGTGCAGTTACACGGAGACCGATCGTTTTCTTTAAGACGGTAAATACGATTCCCATTGTAATGATCGTCCAGCCCGCGATGCAGAGGATGCCAAGTAACTGGATCAGCAGATGATGAACACCGCCGCCATAGAACAGTCCATCTTTGTAATCGAAAAGTCCTACTGCGATTGTTCCCCAGATACCGTTACAGCCATGTACTGCAACTGCACCAACCGGGTCATCTACTTTTAATTTATCCTCAACAAAATATACTGCTACGCAGACAAGCACACCTGCGATCGCACCGATAATAAAAGAACCGATCACATCTACATTTGCACAGCCAGCAGTAACTGCTACAAGACCTGCAAGAGAACCATTTAACGACATTGAAACATCCGGTTTACCATTTCTGATCCATGTATAGATCATTGCTGTACAGGTTGCTACTGCAGGAGCAACAGTCGTTGTAGCAAAGATCTGTGATAACTGCATCGTATCGGTTGCTGCTGCACCGTTGAATCCATACCAGCCAAACCAGAGAATGAATACGCCAAGTGCACCGATTAAAATGTTGTGTCCAAGAATTGGTCTTGGTTTTCCATTTTTGTCATATTTACCAATACGAGGTCCTAACATTGCTGCACCGATGAAAGCGGTGATACCACCTACCATATGGATACATGCAGAACCTGCAAAATCTGTAAATCCAAGATCTGTCAGCCAAGGTGTTCCGCCCCATACCCAGTGAGCCTCGATCGGATAAACACATAAACTGATAATAAAACTGTAAATACAATAGGTAATAAATTTGGTACGCTCTGCCATTGCTCCGGAAACGATCGTTGCTGCCGTTGCACAGAATACCAGGTTAAATACAAATCCGGACCAGTCTGTCTCTCCAAAATGAGCAAATGGGTTTAAACCCCAGCCGATGAATCCGCCATCTCCACATAAGAGATTGTATCCTAACAGATAAAATGCGACTGTACCAATACAAAAATCCATCAGGTTCTTCATTGTAATATTACCTACATTCTTTGATCTGGTAAAACCAGCCTCAACCATAGCAAATCCACATTGCATAAAAAATACTAACGCTGCACCCATAAGGTACCATACACTCATATCCATAATCAAATCCTCCTTGTTTTCCTCGTTGTTTTACGAAGAAATAAAAAAAGATAATCACGACCCCAGGTTCTCCCTGTGTCACAATTATCTCCTTTGATAATAATTTCTTCCTGATTCAATTTTTCTCATAATGTTATATTCGTGATCCTTTTCTTATTTTTCAGATGACTCCTCATTTCATCCAAAAAACTTACAGTGCATCTACACCATGCTCGCCTGTTCGGATACGGATCGCGTCTTCCACCTCATACATGAAAATTTTACCATCACCGATGTGACCGGTATTAATCTGCTCTACGATCTTGTCGATCAGCTTTGGAGCAACTTCATCTGTCACAACTGTTTCTACTTTAATTTTCGGCAATAGATTGACTGCATACTCTGCACCACGGTAATTTTTGATAATACCCTTCTGATTACCATAACCCATGCTATTTACAATGTTAAGACCATTTACTTCTTCACTGTCAAGCAACGCCTTAAGATCTTCTAATTTTTCAGGTTTAATAATAATCTCTAATTTCTTCATACTAATCCTCCTTGTTTTCCGAAGGAAAATGCGACTGCCTTTGCAGGAGCAGAGGATTTTCCTCCTTGTTTTCCATCCTGTCTGCGGTCATGACAGCAGATTTTCATCTGCTGCCAAACCCGCTGTTAAATCCAGGATTCACACATCTATTATTGTTTTGAGATATGTTTATACCTCAAATAACAGATCACCATAAGATGGCATTGGCCACATAGATTTGTCAACTAACATTTCAAGTTTATCAATCGGTGCTCTTAACTCATCCATTGCTGTCTTAACTTCATCTCTGTAGTATACAGCCTGATCTCTGCCTTCTTCCATCTCTGCAGCTTTTTCCGTTACTTCCTGTAATTTTGCAAGTGCTTTCTTGGAATCAGCCAGTAAAGAGGAAACCTGTGTCAGGATCTCTGTCTGTGCGCTGACATCTGCACCACATGCTGCTTTTACGGAAGTGATAGACTCAGCAAGTACGGTTGTGTATTTGATAACAGCCGGAATAATCTGCTTGGTTGCGATATCGATTGCAGCTCTTGCCTCGATGTTGATCTCTTTTGAGTATGTCTCATACTCGATCTCAACACGGGAGTCTAACTCTGCCTTTGTAAATACTTTGAATTTTTCAAATAATTTCACAGATTTCTCTGTATTTAATGCAGGGATTGCATCTACCATGGAACGGATATTTGGAAGTCCGCGTCTCTCAGCTTCTGCTACCCACTCATCCGAATAACCGTTTCCGTTGAATACGATTCTCTGATGCTCTGTTGCATATTCTTTGATCAGATCATGTACTGCCATATCAAAGTCATCTGCTTTTTCAAGAACATCACATGCCTCTGCAAATGCCTCTGCAACGATTGTATTTAATACAACGTTCGGCTGAGCGATAGAATCCTGGGAACCTACCATACGGAATTCAAATTTATTACCGGTAAATGCAAACGGTGATGTTCTGTTACGGTCTGTCGCATCTTTCATAAAATCAGGAAGTGTCTTAACACCTGTCTCTAATTTCTGTCCAGCAAGACTGTGTGTAGCTTCGCCTGTGCTGATCAGCTGTGATAATACATCCTGAAGCTGCTCTCCTAAGTATACGGAAACGATTGCTGGCGGTGCCTCGTTTGCTCCTAATCTGTGGTCGTTTCCGACATCTGCTGCGGACTCTCTTAAAAGATCTGCATGTTTGTCAACTGCTTTTAAGATACAGGTAAGTACTAATAAGAACTGTACATTCTCATGAGGTGTCTTGCCTGGCTCTAACAGGTTGATTCCATCATCCGTTGTAATTGACCAGTTGTTATGTTTACCGGAACCATTGACACCTGCAAATGGTTTTTCATGAAGCAGGCACTGTAAGCCATGACGTCCGGCTACTTTCTTTAATGTCTCCATTACCAACTGGTTGTGGTCTACTGCGATGTTAGCCTGTGCGTAGATCGGAGCTAACTCATGCTGTGCAGGTGCAACTTCGTTGTGCTGTGTCTTTGCGCTGACACCTAATTTCCAGAGTTCTTCGTTTACATCCTTCATGAATGCTGCGATTCTCTCACGAATCGCACCGAAGTAATGATCGTCCATCTCCTGACCTTTTGGAGGCATTGCACCGAATAAAGTACGACCGGTAAAGATAAGGTCTTTTCTCTGTAAATATTTCTGTCTGTCTACGATGAAGTACTCCTGCTCCGGTCCAACAGAAGGAGTCACTCTCTTTGATGTCGTATTACCGAATAATCTTACAAGACGTAATGCCTGTTCATTGATAGCTTCCATGGAACGAAGAAGCGGTGTTTTCTGATCGAGTGCTTCTCCTGTGTAAGAACAGAAAGCTGTTGGGATACAAAGTGTTGCGCCTGCTGCATCCTGTCTTACAAATGCCGGTGAGGTACAATCCCAGGCTGTATATCCTCTTGCCTCGAATGTAGCTCTTAAACCACCGGATGGGAAAGAAGATGCATCCGGCTCACCTTTGATCAGTTCTTTACCGGAAAAGCTCATTAGTACCTTGCCATTCTCCATCGGTGCTGTAATGAATGAATCATGTTTCTCTGCTGTTACTCCGGTCAGCGGCTGGAACCAGTGAGTATAATGTGTTGCACCTTTTTCGATTGCCCATTCTTTCATCTCATGCGCAACAACATCTGCTGTTTCAAGATCTAACTCGCGACCTTCCTGAATTACTTCCTTTAACTTCTTGTAAACCTTCTTTGGCAGACGCTCCTGCATCACTGCATCATTGAATACGTTCTCGCCAAAAATCTCTGCTACATTTAAGTATCCTGTTTCGCTCATGTTCTACATCCTTTCTTCTTCACCGGTCTAATCCCCTGAGACTATTCCCTGCTTTTTTGAACAAATGTAAGAGATCTTAAATTCTCATTTCTTATTGTACCTTGAAAGTGGATGAATGTCAGTAAGAAATTTCTCCTATATGGCTTTTATGAGAAATTGTGTGACAACTTCTTACAAAAAAAGAGCATTCCAAGCTACTTGGAACGCCCTTGTTCATCTCTCACATTTGTTTTGTTGAACTTAAGATAATACTTTTCTCTCCAAAATGCAAGAGAAAAATTTCACTTTTTTATCATTTTGCTATATTGAACAATAAATTCATGTAAAGTCTGAAATCTTTGTTAAATATAACATTATGGAAAGTGGACTTCCGTCTGTGCGACAATATTATTCAGCTTTGCCAACAGAACCGAACAGTTCCATTTTCTCTTTTACAGTAGCTTTGATAGCTTCTGCACCCGGAGCTAATAATTTACGCGGATCAAATCCTTTACCCTCTAAATCTTTACCAGCTTCGATATATTTACGTGTAGCATCTGCGAAAGATAACTGGCACTCTGTGTTAACGTTGATCTTAGCTACTCCAAGGGAGATTGCTTTCTTGATCATGTCTTCCGGAATACCTGTACCTCCGTGAAGTACTAACGGCATCTGGCCTGTTAATTTCTGGATAGAATCAAGAGTCTCGAAGCTTAATCCTTTCCAGTTTGCCGGATATTTACCATGGATGTTACCGATGCCTGCTGCAAGCATGTCCACGCCAAGATCTGCAACTCTCTTGCACTCTTCCGGATCAGCGCACTCGCCCATACCTACAACTCCGTCTTCCTCACCACCGATAGAACCAACTTCTGCCTCGATGGACATTCCCATTGCATGGGCAACGGATACGAGCTCTTTGGTTTTCTCAACGTTCTCATCGATTGGGTAATGAGATCCGTCGAACATGATGGATGTGAATCCTGCTTTGATACATTTATAGCATCCTTCGTAGGTACCATGATCTAAGTGTAATGCAACCGGAACTGTGATGCCTAACTCATCATGCATAGCTTTTACCATAGCTGCTACAGTACCGAAACCTGTCATATATTTTCCAGCGCCTTCAGAAACACCTAAGATAACCGGGGATCTTAACTCCTCTGCTGTAAGCAGAACAGATTTTGTCCACTCCAGGTTGTTGATGTTGAACTGACCTACTGCATAGTGACCAGCTTTTGCTTTTTCTA